>OLVO01000656.1_pt1 | contig 39435 bp, 28 predicted proteins | sample 1672571 | NCBI WGS metagenome assembly OLVO01 (sample SAMEA3136700, study PRJEB25190) | human gut metagenome | biome: human gut; feature: human-associated habitat; material: faeces | place: Austria | collected 2013
GGACTTAGCGGGAATCTTCATATCGGCGAGATGACCCATCAGTTCCTTGGAGGTCATGCCGAACTCTTTGGCCAGGGTGGACACACGGACTTTTGCCATATGACTTCACCTACCCTTTCTGGCACCTTGGGTGCCTAGAGACTGAACGAGCGTGGGAGACGCGCCGGGACCCGCCCGGCGCGACCGCGCGCTAGATCAGATCCTCCGCATCATCGAAGGCGTCGGTGTCATGGACACCGCAAAAACGGGAGCCGGGACGAGCCTGGTTGCGGCACTGGATGCCGTCCTCGGACACGTACTCGCAGCGGCGGACGTCCTCGTCCTCCTCGTCACCGATCAGGTCGGCGGCGGGCTCCTCGTGAACGGGAACGTTCTTGAGGATGTCGGCGGCAAGCGTCTCGGACTTGATGTCGATGTGCCAGCCGGTCAGGCGCGCGGCGAGGCGGGCGTTCTGGCCCTCCTTGCCGATGGCGAGGGACAACTGGTCGTCGGGCACGATGACGCCGGCATAGGCCTTCTCCTCGTCGATGAGGACGCGGGTGACCTTGGCGGGCGACAGGGCGTTGGCGACGTAGACGGCAGGATCGGCATCCCAAAGGATGACGTCGACGCGCTCGCCACGGAGCTCGCCCACGACAGCGCGAACACGGCTGCCCTTGGGGCCGACGCAGGCGCCCACGGGATCCAGACGGTCATCGAGCGAGTGGACGGCGACCTTGGAGCGCTGGCCGGGCTCGCGGGCGATCGACTTGATCTGGACGGTGCCCTCATAGATCTCGGGCACCTCCTGCTCAAACAGACGACGCATGAGCTCGGGGTGGGTACGGGAGATGACAATCGGCGGACGGCTGTGCTCGCCACGAACCGGCTGCAGGTTGGAGTTGGGGTCGCGAACGTCGATGATCACGGCCTTGATGTGCTGGTTGTGCAGGTAGCGCTCGCCCATCGGGCGCTCGTTGCGCTCGTTCTCGTAACGACGCTGATCGAAGTGCGGCAGCTCGGCCTCGACGCCCTCGCGGATCTTGACGATCGTGAAGTCGGGCGTGGACTGGAGCACGGTACCGCTGATGAGGTCACCGATGCGGCCGGAGAACTCCTCGTAGATCTGCTCTCGGGCGGAGTTACGCACGATGGCGTTGATCTCGGCCTTGGCGTGCTGGGCAGCGATGCGGCTCGTGTTCTTGGGGGTGACGTCGATCTCCTCGAACTCGGTGAAGTTGCCCTCCTCGTCCATGGAATCGTCGATCGGCTCCAGGCGGTAGACGTAGATCTTGCCGGTGGTGCGGTCGATGGTCACCTTGGCGCCCCACTCAAGATGCAGGATCTCGGCATAGCTCTTGGCGAGCGACTGCTCCAGGCGGTCGATCAGGTAGAGCTGGTCGATGTGCTTCTCCTGGCAAAGCTCCATCAGGGCGGACATCATGTCGGATGCTGCCATCTTACTTTCCTTCCTTCGCGGGCTTGAAGTCGTAGGTGGGCTTCAACTTGCACTTTTTAACATCAGAAAAATCGAGGGTAACGGACTCGCCGTCCTCGAGCTCGAGGGTCACGTTCGTCTCGGTGGCGGCGGCAATCTTGCCGGCGTACTTGCGACGGCCCTCGGTGGCGGTGGAGGTGAGCTCGCAGTTCTCGCCCACAAAGCGGGCAAAGTCGCACGGGCGGCGCAGCGGGCGCGCCATGCCCGGGCTCGACACCTCAAGCGTGTAGCTCGAAGAGATGGGGTCGAGCTCCTCAATCACATCGCCGACCCACTTGGTGTTGGCCGTGACGTCGTTGAGCGACAGGCTCTGACCCTCGGCACCCTCGATACGCACACGCACGCAGGGGGCCTTGGTGGCACCCACGAGCTCGACGTCGACGATGTCGACATCGTGCTGGGGAGCGACGGCCTCGAGCGCGTCGATGATCGCCTGCTCGGTCTTGGTCTTGACCATTGCGGCACCTCCATCCATACAAAAAAGAAGCGGGGCCGAAACCCCACTTCTTTCAATTACAACTTCATTTGCAAGCAAACTATACCAATAGCTGCGAAAACGTGCAAGCACAGTACGAATCTGCAGGTCAGCGTGCGCACAGCTTCTCCACAAGAATAGGACAATTGGACTAAAGACTCCATGAGGCAAGCGCCCGAGGGTCCCAAAACGGGCCATGCGTCCCAATCTACAGGCCCGTTCGGACCCCAAGGGCATTCCTCCCCGAGCCCCTATCGATCAGACTTACGTTAAGGGGCATTCTGCAACAAGCCAGCCAGCAAGTCGCGCAACGACGAACCTTTCGAGATCCTTTACGGTAAGGAGGCACCCATGAAACGCCTAGGCACCCTCTGCATGACTGCGCTCGCCATCGCAACGTGCTCGTTGACCCTCGTGGGCTGTGGCAAAACGAACGGCAAAACCGGAACATGCGAACCGGATCTTGGCAGCACCAAAGCCATCGAGAAAACCGAACCCCCGGCGAGCTTCAACAAAATAGACGAGGACATCGTCGATCCCCAGAGCTTGGGTCCCGATTCCCAAGAACAGTTCCCCATCGACCTTGAGGCAGACGAGAACGCCCATGTTACCTGCGTGGGCAAGGACACGGATGGCTACGGCGACGCCGCGCTCGTCTTTACGGTGACCAACAACACCGGTGTCGACATGATGTTTGGCAATGTGGACTCCTATGCCTACGTCAACGGCGTGGTCCGCGATGTGCACATGCGCCAGCAGGTCGCAGCGGGCGAGGAAACGCGCGCCATGCTCACCTTTGTGGGCACCTACGACGACCCGGACTTTGATGTGAACAACGACCTCAACGACATCTACCTCAACATATGGATGTTCGAAGAGGCAACGGGCAACGTTTACTTTAGGGACTTGGTACACATCCCATAGAAGACGTTGCGACGCATTGTCTAAGCAGGGCATAAAACACAAGACGAGGGACGACCCAACCGGATCGCCCCTCGTCTTTTATGCGTCAGTTAAGTGCGCAGTGCTTACTTGACCACCAGGTTGACCAGCTTGCCGGGCACGCAGATGGCCTTGACGACCGTCTTGCCCTCGAGCCACTTGGCGACGGCGGCCTCGGCGGCAGCCTGCATATCCTCATTGGAGGCATCGCGGGCAACGTCGACGCGGCCGCGGACCTTGCCGAGCACCTGGACCACGATCTGCACCGTGTCCTCAACGGACTCGGCCAGATCGAACTCGGGCCAGGCGGCGGTGTAGGCGTTGCCCTCGCAGCCGAGTGCCTCGTGCCACAGCTCGTCGGCCCAGAACGGGCAGATAGGGGCAAGGACACTCACGATATCCTTAGCCACGCCGTAGCACAGCGCCTTGTCGCGGGCGGTATCCTCGGTGGCGTTGAGGTAGGCGCTCGCCGCGTTAACGAGCTCCATGACGGCCGAGATGGCGGTGTTGAACTGCCCGCGATCGAAGTCCTCGGTGCACTTGGCGATGGTGCGGTGACGCTCGCGATAGAGCTTCATCGCAACCTCGTCGAGCGCGGATTTATCGAAAGCCACGTTGGCGTCGCCGGACTGGACGAGCTGCCAAACGATACGCCAAGCGCGCTTGATGAAGCGGTTGGCGCCCTCAACGGCCTTGGGATCCCAGTCGAAGTCCTTCTCGGGCGGGGCGATAAACAGGATCGCCAAACGCATGGTGTCGGCGCCGTAGGGCTCGATGACCGAGCTCGGGGGCACGACATTGCCCTTGGACTTGGACATGGTGTCGCCGTTCTCGTCCTTAACCATGCCTTGGCACAGTAGGTTGGTGAAGGGCTCGTCCACGCTCAGCAGGCCCAGGTCGCGCAGGGCCTTGGTAAAGAAGCGACTGTAGAGCAGGTGCAGAATGGCATGCTCGATGCCACCGATGTAGTTATCGACGGGCATCCAACGGTCGGCGGCTTCCTTGGAGAAGGGCAGCTCGGTGTTGTGCGGGTCGGTATAGCGCAGGTAATACCAGCTGGAGCAGGTGAAGGTGTCCATGGTATCGGTCTCGCGCTTGGCCGGACGACCGCAGACCGGGCAGGTGGTCTCGTAGAACTCCTTGCACTCGGCGAGGGTCTCGCCTGCGCCCAGGTCCAGGTTCTCGGGCAGCGTCACCGGCAGCTGATCCTCGGGCACGGGCACGATGCCGCAGTGCTCGCAGTGGATGGCCGGGATGGGGTTGCCCCAATAGCGCTGGCGGCTGATGAGCCAGTCGCGCAGGCGGAACTCGACCTTACGACGACCGCAGCCCATGGCCTCGAGGTCGGCCACGATGGCAGCCTCGCCCTCGGAGTGCTTGCCGCCGCGCATACCGGTGTACTTGCCGGACTGGACGAGCGTGCCCTCGGCAGCGTGGGCGCAATCCCAGTCGACAGTCTCGGCATGGAAGGTATCGATGGTCTCGCCGCTGGCCTCGACGGCAGCGCGATCGTCATCGTCCAGGATGATCGGCACGATCGGCAGGTCGTACTTACGGGCAAACTCAAAGTCGCGCTGGTCGCCACAGGGAACGGCCATAACGGCGCCGGTGCCGTAGTCGGCAACGACATAATCGGCAACCCACACGGGGACCTTCTCGCCGTTGACGGGGTTTACCACATAGCGGCCCGTGAAGGCACCGTGCTTCTCGAGGGTGCCCTGGGCACGCTCGACGGCAGAGATGTGCTTGGAGTCCTCGACGATCTTGGTGACGGCCTCCTCGTACTCCGTGCCCTCGACGAGCTCGTGCAGGCCGGCGTACTCGGGAGCCAGGACAAAGAAGGAAACGCCAAAAAGGGTATCGGCACGCGTGGTAAAGACGGTGATCTTGCCCTCGTCGCCCTCGATAGGCTCGCCATCCTGGTCGCACAGGGTAAAGTCGACCTCGGCGCCCTCGGAGCGACCGATCCAGTTGGCCTGCATCTGCTTGACGCGCTCAGGCCAGCCGGGGAGCTTCTCCAAGTCGTCGAGCAGCTCCTGAGAGTACTCGGTAATCTTGTAGTACCACTGCTCAAGGTCGCGCTTCTCGGGCTCGGTGCCGCAGCGCCAGCACTTGCCCTCGGTGACCTGCTCGTTGGCCAGAACGGTCTTGCAGGTGGGGCACCAGTTGACCGGGTTCTTCTTGCGATAGACCAGGCCCTTTTCCCACAGCTTCTCAAAGATCCACTGACCCCAGCGGTAGTAGTCGGGGCTGCAGGTCTTGACCATGCGATCCAGATCGTAGGAGAAGCCCATGCGCTTCATCGTGGCGAGCGCCTGGTCCATGTTCTTATACGTCCAGGCGGCAGCCTGCGTGTTGTGCTTGATGGCGGCATTCTCGGCAGGCAGGCCAAAGGCGTCAAAGCCGATGGGGTGCAGCACGTCGTAACCGCGCATGCGGGCCTGGCGGGCCATGGCATCGCCGATGGTGTAGTTGCGCGCGTGGCCCATGTGCAGGTCGCCCGACGGATACGGGAACATCTCGAGCACGTACTTCTTGGGCTTGCTGTCGTCGGTGTCAACGGCAAAGAGGTTGGAGTCCTCCCAAGCCTTCATCCACCGGGACTCGATGGCCTGCGCGTCGTAGGCAGGGATCTCGTCCTTATGATCTGTGCAATCGCACATATCAGCTCCTTTAATCTTAGCTGGGGTCGGGCGGCTTGGCTTTATTCGCTACTGCGGACAGTCCTGCGCAAGACGAAGAGCACATTAAGTGCTCTTCTTTGCGTGCGGAACTTGTAGCGAACAAAGCCAAGCCGCCCGACCCTAAGGTTAACTTGACTGATGATAGCAAATACGACAAGCGAGATGCCTGCGACTTGCGGGCATCTCGCTTTATCTAAATAACGTGGTTGTGAATCAACCGCTAAATGTTACCCGCCCATGTATGGTCGGGTTTTCCAAGTGCCGCAGATTGCCGTGAAAGAGGAGCGACGCGTACTTTGGTACGCGAGCGACGGTTTGAACGGCAAGGTGCGGTGCTTGGGAAAGCCGTTTAGCGGTAGCTGACGCTCTGCTGGGAATCCTTGACGACTACGTCGTGGGCGCCGCCTTCGACGATGGAGGTGGAGCTGACCAGCGTTAGGCGTGCCTTTTCCTGGAGCTCGGGGATCGAGAGAGCGCCGCAGTTGCACATCGTGGACTTGACCTTGTAGAGCGTGCCGCCCACGCCGTCCTTGAGGGAACCGGCGTAGGGAACGTAGGAGTCGACGCCCTCGACGAAGCTGAGCTTCGCGGCGCCGCCCAGGTCGTAACGCTGCCAGTTGCGTGCGCGCGCAGAACCCTCGCCCCAGTACTCCTTCATGTACTGGCCATTGACGTTGACGCGCTCGGTCGGGCTCTCGTCAAAGCGGGCGAAGTAACGGCCCAGCATCATAAAGTCTGCACCCATGGCCAGGGCGAGCGTCATGTGGTAGTCGTAGACGATACCGCCGTCGGAGCACACGGGCACGTAAACACCGGTCTCCTCGTAGTACTCGTCACGAGCGCGGCAGACGTCGATCAGCGCGGTGGCCTGGCCACGGCCGATGCCCTTGGTCTCGCGGGTAATGCAGATGGAACCGCCGCCGATACCGACCTTGATGAAGTCGGCACCGCAGTCTGCCAGGAAGCGGAAGCCCTCGGCGTCGACGACGTTACCGGCACCGACCTTGACGTCCTCGCCGTAGTTGGCGCGAATCCACTCGATGGTGCGCTTCTGCCACTCGCTGAAGCCCTCGGAGGAGTCGATGCACAGGACATCGGCGCCGGCCTCGATGAGCAGCGGCACGCGCTCGGCATAGTCGCGGGTGTTGATACCGGCGCCGACCATGTAGCGCTTGTCGCCGTCGAGCAGCTCGTTGGGGTTAGTCTTGTGGCTGTCGTAGTCCTTGCGGAAGACAATGCCCATGAGGTGATCGTTGTCGTCGACGATGGGCAGGGCGTTGAGCTTGTTGTCCCAGATGACGTCGTTGGCAACCTTGAGGCTGATGTTCTTGTCGCCCACGATGAGCTGCTCACGCGGGGTCATGAACTCGGAGACCTTCGTCTGGTGGTCATCGCGACTGGGGCGATAGTCACGGCTGGTGACGATGCCCAGGAGCTTACCCTTGGGAGTGCCGTCGTCGGTAACCGGCATGGTGGAGTGACCGGTCTTCTCCTTGAGCTCGATGACCTGCTCCATGGTCATGTCGGGGGTCAGCGTGGAATCGGACTGAACGAAACCGGCCTTGTGATCCTTGACGGCCTTGACCATAGCGGCCTCGGACTCGGCGCTCTGGGAACCGTAAATGAAGGACAGGCCACCCTCGGTAGCGAGCGCGACACCCATGTCGACGCCCGAGACGGACTGCATGATGGCGGAAACCATGGGGATGTTCAGGGTGATTGCCGGCTTCTCACCGCGCTTAAAGCGGGTCAGCGGCGTCTTAAGAGAGACGTTGTTGGGGATGCACTGCGAGGACGAGTAACCAGGGACCAGCAGATACTCCGAAAACGTGTGGGACTCACCGGGAAAGAACGTAGCCATGTTTCTCCTTTTTCCATGCGACCGGTCGGCTGCAGGCCTCGTAGGACCCAGCCCAACCTTGGGCGCCCAATACTGGGGAAGTATCTTAACGCACTTTGACTGCTACAATGCATGATTTAAGAAGAGCACACGAGGGTTTGACGCAGGCTTTGCGTTTGCCCAGCAAACACTTTAGCGGGGAGACGTGGAGCGTATGGAGTACAAGACGACGGCAAAGTTGGTCATTCAAGCGTGCGACAAGGATTTGCCGGGCGTCTTCGGCCACGGCTGTGTCTTGCTGCTGCAGGGTATCGCCCGAGAGCACTCGCTCAACCGTGCCGCCAAGAGCATGGGCATGGCATACTCCAAAGCCTGGCGCATTGTGAACGAGGCGGAAGGGCAGCTGGGCTGCAAGCTCATCGAGCGCGACGGCGCCCGCGGATCCACCCTCACCCCCGCCGGAGAGCGAGCCATAGCGGCCTACGAAGAGCTGCAGGCCGACATTAACAACGTCATCGCCACCAAAGCCAACGACCTCATCGCCAGCATCACCAAAAAGTAGCTACTTACGGAGGGCGTTGTCTAGGGCGGCGGCCACGATCAAGGGGTCGTCGGTGCCGGCGAAGAGGCGGACGGTGCTCCTCTGCTTGCCGCGTGGAGCCGAAAGGCGCGTCGCTGCGCCGCCGGCGGGCGATGTGCGAAACTCCCCCGGCAAAGCATCGAACAGCTCGCCCGCGCTACGTTCGATAAGATCAAATTCAACTGCCGGGCCAAAGCCGTGCTCGAGGATTCCCGTTGCAACCGCATGATCGGGATGCGAGCTCAGTCCGGGATAGCGCACGCTGCGCACCATCTCGTTGGCGGCCAGATACTCGGCTAGCGCACGGGCGCGATCGAAATGCGCCTGCATGCGGACATCGAGCGAGTCCAGCCCGCGCTCCAGTACACCGGCCTCGTCAGCAGGCATATCAAGCTTGGCCAAGCCACAGCCCTCAAGCAGGGCATGCGCGCACTCAGCCGCGGCATCCACGCGATGGCGCTTGAGCTGCGAGCGCGCGACCGATACGGCAACCAACTTGCGCGGAGCCTTGCCGGAGCACACACGGTCGAGCGCCTCGAGCGACAGCACGGCACCCAAACGCAGCGGATCGCAGCCAAAGACACCAGCCACGGCGTTATCCACCACGAGCAGCGCATGAGCCGCACGCGCTGCACGGCCTAACGCGCGAAGATCGGGCACGCGCAGTCCAAACCCGCCAATGGAGTTGACGAACCACCACAGGTGCGGACCCTCGGCATCAAACGAAGCATCAAAGCCACCGGACGCCGCAGTAAACGCCTCGACAGACGGCTCCCCCACCATCACAACATCGCAGCCGTCAAATCCGCTCGCAAACGCATCGGCAAAGTCGTCCGCAAAGGCCACCAGGCGGTCACCGGGACGCACAATCCCCAGCTGCGACAGCGCTGCTGGCACATGCGAGGCCGCAAGCAACCGCGCCTCACGTGCGCCGGCTCTCAAAGCCCAAGCCTCTTCTAGCTGTTGCACGTCCACGCGGCACCGTCCCTTCATTAACAAAAACCCACGATGCGGGTGTTCCCCTCATCGTGGGCAACGGCTGCAGTATAGCGCCGATATGCGACGAATCGCCTAGATATTGAGCGCGTGATAGGTCACGCTCGCACCCGGAGCGTCAACGGTCACGCCATAGGCCTCGGGATAGATGCGCGTCGAGAAAACGAGCGCGCCATCGTTCACAAACACCTCGACCGACGAGACATCGCCAACAATGCGCACGTTACGAACCTCGTCGATGGACTCCCAGCGCACGGTACGACCGCAGCCGGCAGAAGCGCGGCCCTCATCGGTAAATCGCATCTCAAAGCGCGCGGGCAGTTCGCCCTCGGCGGGCACAAACGCCAGTTTAAGCTCGCCGTCAACGGTCGAGGTAAACGCACCGTCAACACCGTCAACGACAACGTCAAAGCAGGTATCGCCGGCAACCTCCAACGAGCCCTCCCCCACACGCACCGAGGCATAATGGCGCTCGATCTCGTGCGCCGGCTGCTGCAGCACCACGCCGCCGGCACCGGCTGTGAGCTCACGCGGCACCGTCATGCAGTGCTGCCAGCCGCACGCTACGGTGGGCGCGTTGTCATAGGTCGGCTCATCGGGCATGCCCATCCAGCCGATCAGAATGTGACGACCGTCCTCGGCCGTGAACTCCTGCGGAGCATAGAAGTCAAAACCGGCGTCCCACAGGCGGAACTCGCCCAGCTCATAAGCGTCCTTGCCACCCGTAATGTCGCCCGATACAGGCATGTAGCCAGCGGCATACACATTGCCGCGATCCCAACGACCGCCCTCAAGGCCCTGGGGCGAGAACGACAAAAATGCAGCGGTATCGCCATTCGCATCGAGCTCAATATAGCCAGGGCATTCCCACATAAAGCCAAAACGCTCGGGCGTAGACACACGGCTCTCGAGCTCCCAGCTCAGCATATCGGCCGAGCCATACACCAGGATCTCGCCCACATCGCGCCCGGCACCCTCGCCGTGCATCGCACAAAAACGGCTCTCAATATGCGGCCCGTCCACGCGACGACGCGCGCCCAGCACCATGTGGTAACGTCCATCATCATCGCGCCACACCTTGGGGTCACGCACGTGGCAGGTCAAATCCTCGGGATAATCCTCGGACGCCAGCACCACGCGCTTTTGGCTGAACTCCCGACCGACAAGGCCATCAACGCTCTCGACATACACGGTATCGGCTCGTCGACCGGTATTGACGTAGTCATACGTGCCGTCCGCATCGGAAAGCTTGACGTTGCCCGTGTACAGCACGCGAATGCGACCATCCTCGGCAAGCGCGGAGCCCGAATACACACCGTGGCAATCGAACGGCTCGTCGGGCAGCAACGGAGCGCCAACATAGTCCCACGTCATAAGGTCGCGGCTCGTCGCATGGCCCCAGGCCTTAACGCCACCCTCGACATCAAACGGCGCATACTGAAAATAGGCATGGAACACGCCGCCTGCCTGGCAAAGACCGTTGGGGTCGTTGAGCCAGCCCGCCGGCGGCATTATATGGAAGCGCTGGCCATACGCGCCATGGCCGCACTCAGAAGCGGCAGCGTCAACAGCGGCAACCAGCTTTGCAAGGTCGCGGCCAAGTGCATTAGACATATCAAAGTCCTAACGGATCGAAAGTAACAAGGCGCCAGAGATCGGCACCAGATACGGGAAACGCCCGCGAGCATACAACCCGCGGGCATCCCCTCAATCAAAAGCTCTTAGGCCTGCTCGGAAGCCTTGGGCTCGTCCTTGTACAGGACAAACGAGACGGCAAAGGAAACCAGCGCGGCGACCGCAAACATGATCGCGTACTGCACGGGCTGGGCCAGGCACAGCAGGATACCAAAGATACCCGTAACACCCGTGCCGGAGGCAGCCAGCGAAGTGAGCGCGCAGACCAGGGCACCGCAACCGCCGCCGATGCAGCCGGCGATGAAGGGCTTAAAGAAACGCAGGTTCACACCAAAGATGGCAGGCTCGGTAATGCCCATGAAGGCGGACAGAGCCGAAGGAAGCGCCAGGCCCTTGATCTTGGCATCGCGGGTCTTAAAGGCAACGGCGAGCGCAGCGCCACCCTGAGCGATGTTGGCAGCGCTGGCGATGGGCAGCCAGTAGGTCACACCGTACTGGGCGAGCTGGCCCAGGTCGATGGCGGTGTACATCTGGTGGATACCGGTAACGACCGTGGGGGCATAGAACAGGCCGACGATAAAGGAACCGATGCCGAAGGGCAGGGTCAGCAGGGCCTGGATCAGACCAAGGATGGCGTTCTCGGCCCACACGAAGATGGGGCCGACGGCAACGAGCGTCACGAGCACGGTCACGAACACCGAGACGAGCGGGGTCACAAAGAGGTCGAACATCTCGGGAACGATCTTGTGCAGACGCTTCTCGAGGAAGGCCAGAATGGCGCAGGCGATGACGATGGGGATCACATGACCCTGATAGCCGACCCACTCAAAGCTGTACACGCCGGGAATGACGGTGACCATAGTCTGAACGCCCTCGGAAGCAACCGTGTAGGCGCTCTGCAGCGAGGAGTTGATAAACGCACCGCCGACGACGGCACCCAGGTACGGGTTGGCGCCAAAGGCCTTAGCGGCGGAGTAACCGATCAGGATCTGCAGAATGCCAAAAGACGTGCCCGAGACCAGATCGGCAATCTTATAAATAAAGTTATTGGTGTCGAGCGCGATAAAGCCGTTGGAGGCCATAAAGTTGAGGGCGCTCATAATGCCCAGCAGAAGGCCCGAAGCCACGATGGCGGGGATGATGGGGACAAAGACGTCGCCGAGCACCTTAATGGCACGCATAAAGATGTTCTGCTGCTGCGCCGCTGCCTCCTTGACCTCGGCCTTGGTGGCAGCCTCGACGCCGCTGAGCGCAATGAACTCGTCGTAGACCTTATTGACGGTGCCAGTGCCAAAAATAATCTGGAGCTGGCCCTGGGCCTCAAAGACGCCCTTGGCGCCGTCGATATTCTCGAGGGCCTCCTTGTCGACCTTGGCGTTATCGGCAATCACAAGGCGCAGACGCGTGGCGCAGTGTGCGGCCGAAACAACGTTGCCGGCGCCACCGATGTTGTCGAGCACCTCTTGGGCTGATTTGCGGTAGTCCATGACTTCCCTTTCCTCCAACGGGCGCATGTGCACCCGGCCATCTTTGACACTTACACTGTAATCGTTTTCAGTTTCATATGTCTGTAATCGTTTTCACAGTAGGGTGAACGGTAGGAAAAAGCCGGCGAATGGTAGTTTTGAGACAAAAACTGGGGATTCAAAGGCAGGCAGACGCGTCCAAGGACTAGACATTCATGAGCTGATGCCCAAGTTTGAGCGTCCGCAGGCCGCTCTCCCCCTCCTCGCCATCGAGCGCGTCGAGCAGCATATTGGTCGCCTCGACGCCACTGGTCAGGTAGCCATAATGCACGGTGGGAATGCCGCCCGTCAGTGCGCGCAAAAACGCGTTGTCGCCAAAACCGCTCACGCGACGCACGCCCTCGCCCACGCCGCGCAGCTCGTCAAAAGCGCGCAGGGCGCCGGCCGCCATAGTGTCAGTCGCGCACGCAATAAACGAAACATCGGGATCGACGGAGAGCAGTTCGCGCGCAGCGCGATAGCCCGAGTCGAGCGTAAATGACCCCTGGCGAATCAGGCTCGGATCAAGCACCGCGCCCGCGGCGCGCAAGCCGGCCTCAAAACCGCGACGACGGTCGAAACCGGCCGCGCGGTCCTCTTCGGAAACTCCAATGTAGGCGATCTTGCCGTCCACGCGACCCGCAAGCGCACGGCCCAGCTCAAAGGCAGCCTCGTAATCGTCATGATAGACGCACGCCGCGCCCTCGACATGCTGACCGATCAGCACAATGGGCACGCGGCACGAGTCAATCGCCCGACGGTGCTCGTCGGTGATCATGGTTGCCACCAGCACAATGCCATCAACCGGATGGTTTTGGAATAAATCGAGGTATTCGAGCTCGCGATCGGGCGCATTGTCGGTGTTGGCAAGCAGCATCTGGTAGCCACGGCGACCGAGCACCTGGCCAATACCGGCGGTAATGCGGCTCACGGATTCCGAGTTGATCTTAGGCACGATGACGCCGATGAGCTTGGTGGAACCGGTGCGCAGCGCGCGAGCCTGGCTGGATCGCACGTATCCGGTCAGCTCAATCGCCTGCTTAATGCGCTCGGCCTTATCCGCCGAGATATACCCACCGTTGAGGTAGCGCGAGACGGCGGCGCTCGAAACGCCGGCCAACTCGGCCACATCTTTCATCTTAACCACGAGCACCCCTGTCATTGAAATCGCTTTCACCATAATACCCGCGAACGCGCTCAATGAATCAACTCGCTCATCCAGGTCGAGCAAACGTCAGCGAGCGGGCAGCTGCCGTGGCGAGGTGCCGCGAAAGAGGAGCGAAGCGTACTTTATGTACGCGAGCGACGGTTTGAGCGGCAGATCGCCCGGCAGATGCCCGCGCAGCGTCGAGCGGTCCGGCGTTTGTTAAAACGCCGGACCATAGTTAGCCGTGATATTCGCCGTTATATTGGATCAACGTCAGATCTTCAACGCCGTCGAGCGCGCGAATGGCATCCGCATAGGGCATGTCAACACCGTCCGAGAAAAGCTCGACGGCCATCTCGACTTTGTCGCCGCGCATCGTCTTGGACTTGACGGTAAACTTGGTGCGCCCAAATGCACGCACGATATCGTCGCCAGTGGTCTGACCCGTGTAGTGGATGACCATCATGTAAACGCGCGCCTTGTCCTGGTGGCTCGCAAAGCCGGCGATCATCACCACGATCACCACCGCCGTGAGCCCCACGAGCGCATACATGCCGGCGCCGGCCGTAATGCCCGTGGTAATAGCCCAAAACAGATACAGCAGGTCGAGCGGGTCCTTGACCGCCGTACGATAGCGGACAATAGACAGAGCACCGACCATACCGAGCGAGATGACCACGTTCGTCGAGATCGCGAGCGTGACCATGCAGGTGAGCACGCACATGCCCACGAGCGTCACGGCAAAGCTGCGCGAATACACCACGCCGGTAAAAAAGCGCTTGTACACGTAATAGATCAGGATGCCCATGGCGAGCGCCACGAGCAGCGAAAGGCCAATCTTGGCAGGGTCGACCTGGCCAAACGCCTCCAAAACGGAGTTCTTAAAAAAGTCCCTGGTGCTCATGGTCTAAATATCCCCTCGGTTCTCAAAATCCGATTCCCAGTAGTTAAATCCGCGAAGGTAGGCGGTCTTTTCGTAACACAGGCAGTACTTGGAGACCGCCGTAAGCTCGGCCGCTCCCGGCGGCACCATATCACGCACCAGTTGCGGGCAAAACTCCGTAAACTTGACCTCCATCACCAGCTTGCCGGGCTCCAGGACCGGCAGCGCGGGCAGCGTCGCGTCAAAGATATCGAAGCTTCCCACCGCGGCACGCACGTTCATGTCAAACGTAATGCGCACGGTGCCCTCATCCATCACCCACGGCTCGCGCTCGTAGTCCACGATGGTCCGCGGGCGCATCATGTTGCAGATGCACTCGATGTAGAACTCGCGACAGAGCGGATAGGTGCTCCTCAGCAAAAAGCCGTAGTCGCCAGCCAAAATCTGCTCAAACTCGCCGCGCGTAAGCGGCGCGTCCTCCTTGTAGATCCAGCTGCCGTACTTCTTTTTGCGCTCAAGCTTAATCACCTTGTCGCTGCCGTTATAGATGCGCACGCGATACTTTTTGCGCATGAGAATGCCGGCGTCTTTTTCCTCGTAGGCCGAGTTGCAGTAGTCGTCAAAATACAGGCTGCGAATGGTGTAACCACCCGCCCGCGCATGCTTGTCCAGTTTAAAAACCGGCGCCATGCGACAGGCAAGCGCGGAGTGCTCGCCCTCGTTAATGAGATATTTGAGCTCGTGGCGGTAACGCTCCTGCGTGGTACGTACAGGCGGAGCCGCCAAGCGCTCAAGCAGCGCGCTAGCCCTCCTCATACGTGTCCTCCACGACCTTACCGCCGTCTTGCACGTAAAAACACTTCATGCCGTAGTGCTTGCCGTCGTCAGTCACATAGTAGTCAAACGCATCTTGCCTATAACCGTCGGAGTTGGTGGCACGCACGCGCACAAAATACTGGCCGGTATCGGGCGCATCGCAGGTCACCTCGGGAAGCAGCACGTCCTCGGCCTTAAAGACCACATCGCCAATGGCATAGTCGCGCGCCAGCTCCACGGTGTAGCGAATGTCGCGCGCCTCAAAGTCATAGGACGCATCCCAATTAATACGAAGCTTACCGTTATCGATCTGCGGCACGCCGATGTAGAACGGCATGGGCTTTTTAAAACTCTCGCGAAAGCTCTTGTAGTTCTCCTCGATCTCGGAGGGAATCGCCGCGGCGATCTGCTCGTATTGGTCCTTAGTGACAGGCAGATGGTCGATATCGGGCGAAGCAAAGACTAGCGATTCAGTAACCTCGCGGTAGTGCTTGATCATCTTGCTCAGGCGTGCCTCGGTCATATACGAGCGCAGGTCCTTGACGGCGCGGTCGAGATCGCTGCGGAACGATTTGCTGCGCAGCGCACGATTGAACAGAAAGTTGCCCCAGTAGTTGCTTACGCCGCGCTCCCAGCTCGCGTAGTCCGAAAACCCGGCAAGAGAAAGCTCCAGCTTACGCAGCATGCCGTCGTTATCCCAATCCAGGATATACCAGACCTTGGAGTTAAGCGGGCTGTACAGATAACAGTTACGGTTCTGCGTATCGCAGTTGCCCGTAAGGATCTGAAACGCCAGCCAATAGACCAGATTCTCAGTATCAAAGTAGGTATCGAGCACGTCATCGATCTTTTGCGATTCATCGTTGAGCGCATCGAGCATCTCGATGAGCTTGGTGTGGTCCGTATCGCCCTTAATCTCGAGCATGCCCTCAAAGCTTGCCTGGTTGTAGTCAGGATCGTCGGCAAGCTTAATGGTGTCCTCGTAGCGATGGAAATCGAAGCTGTTCACCTTGTACAGGTGCCCGTTCTTATCCAAGCCGTGCGCCTTAAGCGCCGTCTTGTTGAGCTGCTCCACCTGCGTAAACAGGCCGTAGTCCTCAAAGATATCGTTGGACTTTTCGGTCTGGTCGCACACCCACAGATGCACAAACTGCGTGCGCAGGCCCATCATCTGGGGAATCCCACGGATAAGATCGTAGGCCATCTTGTTGCGAAAACGCATACCCTCGCCCATGTGCTTGTTGAGCGCAATCGCGCGCTGTTGGCGCCAGGTACCCTTGCCCTTTTTGAGCTCAACCTTGTAATTCTTTTGCGAGTTATTGCTCGATGTCTGGCCGCGCACCTGCACGGTGGCATTGGGCGCTTCCTCGCCATAGCCAACCTCGCCGGCCTCCGGGCCCTCTTCGTCGCCCGGCTGCAACAGGCCCATAACCTGATAGCGCGTCACGCCCATGTCGGCATAGTCATACACCGAGTACGTGTTGATCTCGGCCCAGCTGTGGTCGGTGTTCTCGGAGCTGTTGCCGCGCGAGACCGTCAGGTACATGGTCACAATGCCCGAGTCGTCGTAGACCTCGTAGAGCTCGTCCTTGTCGCGCAGGTGTTTGGCCTTATTCGAGGCCTCAGCCTTTTTAATCTTGTCCTGCTTTTTGACCTTTTTAGTCGAGGATTCGTCCTGAGACGAACAGCCCGAAAGCAACAGCGCGCCGGCAGCCGCCTCGATCAGGCAGCGGCGAGACATCAACTTATCGATCATCAGAACTTCCCCAATGTTTTTGATACAGGCGAACCACCATACGTTCAAACGCACTGCGCGGCTCACCGCCCGCGCGCTTGTCCTCGTAGCATTGCTCAACACGGTCGAGCACCCGGCCAAGTTCGGTAAACCAGCCCGTCTTGTCGGTCGCCACAATGGGCTGCTGGCTCAGGATACGATACGGCAAGTTGGCGGTATAGGTATCGAGCCGCAGCAGCGCCACGATAAAAAACACCGCCGCACCCAACAAAAAGCCAAAGCCGTAAAACTGCTGCGGCAAAAGCAACGACACGGCAGTCGCCAGCCCGGCCACACCGGCAAACAACCCCGAGGCCAACACGGCCCCCTTGTAGTCGGTAAAGTAAAGCAAGATGAGCATCACCGTATTGCCCACGGCATACAGGCCATAGCCCACGCACAGCGCGCGAAAATACCCATGCATCAGGTTGTTAAAGCCCAGCGGCAGGGCCGAGAGCACCGTGGTCTCGAGCGAGATGACCGCCGCGGTCACAAACAACTGTTTGAGCGCGCAAAAGCGCAGTTCGCTGTTGAGCGTGGAGAGCATCCCCTCCTCTGCCACCACGATGTCGCCCACCACGCCGCCGTCGTTGAACAGGCTGTAGTAGTCGCGGTAGCGCGGATAGAAATTGACCTCGACCGAGACCACAAAGTTGACGGTCGTGACCAGGATCGTCAAAAACGCGATGAGCGCCGGCACATCGTAGTAGGGCGCGCCATAAAACAAGCCCTTGACCTGCACGCCAATGGGACCGGCCCAAATAATCACCAGGTGCGCAAAGAGTCCCAGATTGGTTAACAGACCCGTGAGCGCCAGCGGCATAAACTGATCGAGCCACTGCAAAAAGGGCCAGGGGCTGCGGTCGCTCTGAGGAAAATACCGGTACAGCAGTACCACGTCCCAGACGAGCATGACGCCGTAGCCCAGGGCAATTGACGCCAACAGGCCCTCGACCGGCGGCAGTCCCAGCGCCAGCGCGGCCAGGGCGCACAGGCACGTCACGCCAATGGCGGCCGCAAAGCTGCACAGGATGCCGCGGTAATCCTTGATGGCCGTGAGGTAACTCATGCCGTTCCAGTTGACGATCATAATGTTGAACAGCCACAGGCATAGCAGCCCCTGCAGCAGCGTGGCGCCCGAGAACAGCAGAAAGACACCGTAGAGCACCGTGCCCGCAACGAGCATGACAGCATTGGAGCCCCAAAACGAGGGCAGAATCTCGTCCTCGCGCTCGGCAAACAACATATCAGCCAAAAAGCGCGTGACCGGCATGGAGAAAAAGCTCGTGAGCGTAAGCGAGGCCAGCAGTGTGTAGGTCACCATGCACACCAGCAGATCCTGGTTGGCACGGCCCACACCCCACAGACCGCACAGTACCAAGATACCCACCTGGAGCAGCACGCCCAGCAGCATCGGGCCCGTGCACACAATGCCGGCGTAGCCGTAAGCGCGCATCGTGGCAAACAGGCCCTTGCGCCTAAACAGGCGCTTGAGCTCAAAACCAATTCCGGCCACCGGCTACTCCCCCTCTCTGGGCAGGTTAAACGCACACGCCGTCTCGTCGTACAGTGCGCGATAGTTGGTGAGCATCTGCTCGTGCAAAAAGTACGTGGCAACGCGGCGCTGGCCGCGCTCCCCCATCTCGATACGGCGGGCGCGGCTTGTGCACATGCGTTCCATGGCATCGGCCAAGCCCTTGCGATACATAGGCGGCGTCACAAAACCCGCCACGCCAAAGTCGTCGCCCGGGGCGCCTTCGAGTAGCTCGCGGCAGCAGCCCACCTCGGTCGTCACGCAGGGACGGCGCGCTGCAAGCGACTCCAGCACGCTGAGCGGCTGGCCCTCGGAGATGCTCGTCAAAATGGTAAAGTCGAGCTTTTCCATGTACTCGACCACGTTGACGCGACCGGTAAAGATCAGGTCGCGCACGCCCAGGGTATCGACCAGCGCGTGGCACTCGGCGCCGTACTCCTCGTCGTCCACGCCGCCCATGATGTGCAGGCGCACCTTGGGCAGGCGCTCGTGCAGCTCAAAGAAGGCATAAATCATGGTCTTGACATCCTTGATGGGCGCCAGGCGCACCACCGCGCCAATGTCCACCCAGCCGTCATCGGTCTTTAAGGGAATATCCTTAAAGCGGTCGAACTGGATGCCGTTGGGGATGACCAGGCATTTGTCCGCATCGCAGCCCATATCGATCTGGGTCTTGCGGGCGTTATGGAACAAACTGGTCACGCGGAAGGCGCGGCGATAGATCTCCTCCGAAAGCAGGTAGAAAAAGCGAATCCAGCGGTCCTTAAACGACGGCACCACCCAGTCGGCGCGAATGATCTCTTCCTCGCGCTCGCGGGTATAGATGCCGTGCTCGGTCAGCAGCACTGGCGCATGGGAAACGCTTGAGCCCAGGCAGGCGAGCAGGCCGCCGTAGCCGGTCGAGATGGCATGGTACACATCGGCCACCGGCACCTCGCTGCCCAGCAGGTAGAGCACGGGCAGCAACATAGAGCGCATGGTGTGGAATGCATCGGCAAAGGGCGTGTAGGGGCACTCGGCCAGGCACACGTCGCGAAAGATATCCATAAACGTTCGGCTCTGCAAAAACGAGAGCGGATGCACGCGACGGCGTTGAAAGATATCGAACAGCACGTCCCAGTCCGGATTGGAGAGCGACACCAGACGGCGTAGCGCCTCGCGCTCGCGGTCGTTAAAACTGGCTTCGTGCTGCTCGCCCGAAAGCCGCAGGGCATCGTCCAGGAACACCTCGTGCACCTCGACCACGTTGCTGGGCAGCTCGTAGACAAACTTGCCGCGGTCGGCAGCATGTGCGCCGATCACCCACAACACAAACTCATGCTCGGGCATGGCCTGGATATAGCCATGCATCCAGGTAGATACGCCGCCGTGCACATAGGGGTAGCAACCCTCGAGTACCAAGCAGATTCTCATTTGTCGCCACCCTCCATGCGCTCGATCGTCACGGTCTTATCATTTGCCTTAAGCAGATACAGATTGCCCGTAAGGTGCGTCAGTTCGCCACCCGTCACCGCACCCGGCTCGCCGTTGTTGGCGCGGAACATGAGCCACGCCTCGTCGTGGAAATTGCCCAGACTAAGCGTCCAGGCATCCGCGCTGGTATCCACGCTCACCGTAACCGACGAAAAGCGCTGGATAGCACCAGAGCATTCCGAGCCGGTCTGGCGACGCAGGTCGGGCGCAGACTTGGTAAGCCACTCCAGGTAGTTGGTCAGGCCGCCCTTGTAGACCTCCCAGCCCTCCTTGGCTCCGCGATCGGGGTCCAAAAGGTCGTCCGGGTGCATAAAGTGCGTGCTCACGTAGTGCATGTTGAGCTCGGACACGGCTGCCAGGCGCATATAGGAATCGTCGACCATGCCGCCCGAAACAATACGTGGCTGCTCCACAATGCCATCGCTCGCCACGCCAAACTCCTGCACGTAGGGCAGGTCGGTACCGTCCTCAAAGTACGTACTGGCGATGGTCTTAATGCGCGGAACGTCGGTGCCGATAAGCTTGCGTGCACGGGCCGAAAGGATATTTGACGGCGGCACGTAAACCGAGCCGTGCGCGTTGGGCAGCACCTCATCTTGGAAGGCGATAAGCTCGTTGAGCGATGCGACGAGCGTTTCCTTGTTCTTCCAGGTCTTGTAGTCATACAGCGTGCCATAGTCGGTATCCCAGAGCGCCAGAGGCTGATGGTTGTAGCCGTGAAAGCCCAGCTCTCCGCCCATCTGCAGCAGCATGCCGCCAAAATAGCGGAACTGCGTGGTATCGGGTTGGCGCGCGGGCTCGATCTGGTTGACCGCGTCCTCGTAGTTTTCGATCATCACGCCGGTATAGCGAATGCCGTATTTTTGCGCGAGCTTTTGCAGATCGGGCCACCAGACCTTGGCATAAAAATCGGCGACGGAAAGCCCGTAGTCGCGCTTGATATAAGTACCATCGCCCGAGGGCACGGGGCTAGGAAAGTCGTCCAAATAGAACACGGCGCTGTTGATGACCGGATAGGCCGTGGCATCACCCAGCAAGCTTATGGCCGAAGCATAGAACCCACGCATGACCTTGTCGTAAATGCCAATGTTGCACACCACGGTGTGACCACAGCCGCAATCGTTAGACCAAATGAGCGGCGTGCCCGCGTCACCGGTCCTTGCCCAGACGTGCGCCGTTTCGCGCAATGAAACCGAAAGCGAAGAATCGAAGGGGTCCGAGAACTCGTAGCGCTCTCCTCCGCCCAACATAAAGTCCTCGCTCGGAACGATACTTTCGGCTGTCGCATAGTCATATCCGGCCGATTCGATCCCAAGCTTAGAAGCAATAGCCTGCAGGCAGTTCGAGTTATCTGGCGTCATGCCCAGCATAAGTGAGCCGCCCGCACTCACCCAACTCATCAGATCGGTCAGATGCGCACCCAGTCCGTCAAGCGAGGGCATAAGCACAATCACGCGATCAAACGACGTGAGCGATGGGATCGCGTCCGCACCGTCGGTGGCAATATCAACATCGCGATGGGCGATCTTCATGTCCAGCAAAATCTGGTCGAACTGGTCTTTAACGTCGTCGACGCCATCTTGGTCCGAGTCGGTAATGACCAGGCACGTGAGCTTTTGGCCAAAGATTGCCGAGGAGGCCGGCACCGCATCGTTGGCGGCAAGCATCCCCAGCTTATGCAGACCCGCACTGTACTGCACGCCGGCACGCTCCACCAGCAGCACGGCGGCCATGGCAATAAAGACCGCCCACACCACGAGGAGTCCCATCCAACGAAAGCGGCCTGCACGGTCGCGGATATGTTGCGCCACACTCATCTGGCCTCCTCCCCGTCGCGCCAAAACGCCAACTTTTTGCGGTTGTCGGCGCTCAAATACACATGCTGCTTGTCAATCGCATCGATCACACGGTGAACCTCGTCACCATCGCGGCGCATCACGGCAAGGCGCAGGCAAAGCATCCAAACCTCCTGCTCCTCGGGCACGTCGAGCACCAGCTGGTCGATCACGGCCTGCGCCTCGTCGATCTGTCCGACATCGGCCAGCGCCGTCGCGAATCGAATGCGCAGCTCAAAAGTGTCTTCGCGCTCGCAGCGACGCGCAAGCAGGCGCGCGTACTGTTGGCGCTGAATCTGAGCAACGCGCCCCTCAGCCAAGCCCGAGCCCAAGTATTCACCAAGAAAATCGCAGTATTCGTTGAGGTTTTGCGCGCTCGGGCCCGTCTTAAAGGCACGCTCCAGCTGCTGCAGTTTAAGGTCGGACTCCTTGGAGATCTGCGCCACCGCCGTCGCGGCATAGTGCGCCACCTCAACGTCGTCGTTAAGCTTAGCCGCCTGCAGCTGCGCCAGGTACGCGTCGGGCTCCTCGGTGAGCATGGAGAGCATTAGGCGGCGCCGGTATGCCGGGTCGTTGACGATGAGCGCCTCCTCGAGCGGGACCACGCTTACATCGGTGTCACGGTCGTGCACCAGGATGCTGCGATGCAGATCGTCGTTGAAGCGCAGCGACTCCAGCGCAGACTCTTTCAGCCCCTCGCCAAACACCGCGCTGCGGACCGATAGCAGAACCACCAGCAACGGGCCCCACAGCGGCACCAACACTATCACAGCCAGCATGTGCCCGCGCACCGGCAGCAGGCCCAACTTCATAAGCGTCCACAGCATCAGGCAAACCAGCGCATGAATCAGCAGCAAGACGGCAGCAACGACAAGCGAGATCAAGCGGCACCCCCCTCACCGTCACCGGTGTAAGAGATGTGCTGCAGCAGCGCCACGATGTCCTCGCCGTCGACGGGCTCCACCGCAATCTGCTTTGCGCTCAGGCGCTCGCGGATAATGGGCAGATCGCACGCCTTTGCCTGGCGCATAAGCAGGTAGAGCACGTCGCCGTCGACCAAGCCCGCCGCGTCGCTCTCGCGAATTGCCGGCCCAATTGCGCCCACCAGCTCGCCGACAGGTTCCATACCCGGTACCACGCGCAGGAGCAAAAAACTCCCCATCTTGCTATCTGCCAGCGCCTGCTCCGCCGCGAGCTCTTGGCCAAAGGCAGCCTGCTTGAGCACGCAAGTGCCGTCAACGCAGCGTTTATCCTGCGCCACCGCCTCGTAGTCAAAGGCACGGCCTAGCGCGCTTTCGACCAGCCCGCACAAGATGCGGAACAGGTTTTGATAATAGAGGGTCATTTGGTTTTCAGCCGCACTACGCACAAAGATCAACACGGCGGGTGCCCCGTCGCGCTCGATCGCGTATCCAAACATGGGAAGCCCCGGCGTCAGCTCGCGGTTCACCCACAGGTTCGAACGACCCCCGTCGCCCAAAAGAGGTGCAAGCTGCTCAAGCGTGAGCGAGCGTGCGGCATCTTCGGCAATCGCGGGACTTGCTGCCACCAGGCGTGCAAATGCCCCGCCCGAAACATGGTAGATCGCCACCGAATCGTTCTCGAGGATCTCGCCCAGAAGCTCGCAGCACTTGCGATAGATATCGCGTGGGTTGAGCACGTCGAGCTCCTGCGTCACGGCAAAGATCTTGCCAAAGCTGTCGTGGCGACCCACGATCTGGCGCCTGTACGCGCGCTTGTCCTCGATCGCGTCGTGGTAGAGCTGCGTAAGGAACGTATTGCGGTTGCGCACGAGCTCGTTTTGATCGCGCTCCGCCCTAATGGCCTCGCTGTTGCGCAGCTGCACATAGCCGCACACGGCACCCACCACAAAGTACGCAATAAACGGCAGCCAGTTGGACGGCTCGTAGAACAGGCCCTGGAAGGTATAGCCGTACTGAGTAAAGTAGCTCGCGGCCAAACCCACCGACGCAAGCAGCGCCGCAACCAGGCCAAAGTCCAAGCCATACAGCGTGCCGATCAACACCACGTAGAGCAGGCGATAATCGAGCACGTTGAGCTGGGCCGATTGTGAGAACAGATGCTCCAGCACCTCGAACAGAACCCAGGCAACGCCCGTCTCCAGGCATTTGATGGGCAGCGAGCGCATCCAGATGCGGTCGATGGCGGCACGCAGCGGGTTGATCTTTTTGATGCGTCCAGCGCCCCAGCGAGCTTGAATGGTCGAGAGATCGCGCAGCAAGTCATAGCGCTGAAACCAGCCATAGCGAACGCGAACGGTGTCGCTGACGGGCAGGGCATAGCCGGCAGAATCGCCATAGGCAACTGAGAGCCCAGGGAACAGCGCCTTGAGGGCCTCGCCCACCTCACCAGACGTGCGATGGAAGGTATCGGCAACGTCGAGCGTCTCAAAGGAGGCGTCCCAGCTGTCAAAGATGCGGCGTACCAGCACCGCGAGCTCCTCGGCACACAGCAGGGGAAACGCCGCGTCCTCCGCGCCCTGCAAAGCGACCGATCCGGTTAAGCAAGAATCGAACAGCGGCACAAAAAACGGATCATCCAGCGCGGCGGAGGCAGTGTACAGGAAGGGCGCGCGCAGAATCTTTGCCTGAACGCCTTCGCGCACAGCGTAGTAGCGGCAGAGGTCGTTGGCCGCGCGGGCGATAATTCCCTTGCCCGTTCGCCCCACGGCGCCGGAGGCACCCTCGGCACTCGCGGGCCCCGCTACAAACAGCAGCTGGACCCGGCGACTCATGCACGAACGAAAGACCGAGCGCAGCAGCTCGATATCGCCCACGGTATCGGTATGCGGGGTAAGGAAATTAGACAGGTAGACTACGCGGTCGAACTCGTAGGCCTGCTCCAAGTGCTGGAGGAGCTCTTTCCACGAAGCATGAGGCGACGACTCATCGTGGCGCGCTTCCGCGGCAGCGACGACCTTAACGTGGTCCCCGGGGAACGCCTTGGCGCAAAAGTCATCGTCAACATATGCGGTGTTGCCAACAACTAGCACTTCCATGGCGCATTCCTCCCCTAAAATCCACTTTTGTCCTAGTCAAACATGCGTATTTTACGCTGTCAACGCGAGCTAGAACGCCTTTAAGGCTGTTTTAAGAACTTTTTTAGAGGATGTGGGGATGGCAACTCGTCCAACCCAGGCTCATTGAGAGGCTGCTATTCGCTCTGAAAAGGCACATCGCAATCTGCTGACAGCTCTGCAGGGAGAATGGCAGGCAATGTAAGCGCTCCCATGGGCGAAAGTCCAGTAACAACCATCAAATAGCTCTTTGCATGGGCATATGCCATCGAAATAGCATTTGAAAGAAGGTAGTGACGCGCCTCGTCATCGGGAGAGTTCATTGGCATTTGCGCTGAAACCGAGATGGATACTGTAACGCCAGCGTGCATCTTCTCCTGTGCACCTTCATCTCTGTCAAGGAGGCTGCCAATTACGCACATCTTTAGACTTGCGCGTGCGTCATTACCTTTTTTCCAAAGGTGGACATCTTGGTAGCTAACGTCAACTTTTAATTCCATGTTATCCGAGGGCGAATCCTCGATATGGAAATCGGAGTCAACGACGAACAAATTCACGATCTGAATTGGAGCAATAAAATCCCCACTCATGCTGCCAAACCTCCGGAAATCATCTCGAGATTCACATGCGAGGACGGACGCTCGTTCCTAAAAGACCATTGCTTGCGCAGGGATTCATTGGACGAGAGAAACGGTAGCTCTTTAGAATAGTTAACGGTAACCTTAGGAACGATATTGATACCCAAAGCGAGCTCGAACCTAGCGATCGTCTTCAGCGTCATATTGGGCTGAGAATTCAACAGCTTCGAAAGCGACTGAAGGCTCACACCCATACGCTTTGCCAAATCGCTTTTGCTTAAACCCAAATGCTTCATCTCGCGATGAACAATAAACTCGATATCTAGCGCGTGTTCATAAGCGCGTGTTTCGCTAGTTTCTGTCTCGGCGTAAAAATCAGATAAATCTACTTTATTCATTGTGTTCTCCGTTTCGAAAGCCAAGTATGAAAGTCAACGCTCAGTTTCCAGATGTTGACGTGCTATTACGGCTAATCGCTTGGCCCGCTCGATTTCTTTACTGATATTTCCTGATCCCTGATGTCCTTTAAACCAAAACAATAGAACAATTTTGTCTACGCCCTGACATATGGCATAAATCATCTCTCGATTTGCCCCGTCAAACCCTTTCAGTTCATAGAGGCCAATCTTAGAATCAATACATCGTAGCTTTGAGGTCCCACTCGCAACCTTTAACCCATAATCATAGATTTTTGAAATCTGGTCGATCATTTTACGGGCTGCAAGCTTCTTTTTAGGGTCTGTCAACATTTTCTGGAATTGAGAGTTGGCGGGAGAAGTCGTCAGCTCCCAAAACGGTCGGCCCTTGGAATCCCCATATTCGACAAGATCGTATCCTTCAACCAAGGGCCACCTCCCATTTCTAGATACACTTAACTTATAAGTTAAGTGTATCAATTTAAATACAAATAACAAGGCTTATGCCAGATTCCACAGCTCCAAATCGATAAACAACCCAGTCGAGCTTGTGCTAAATCCGGAAGTATGCGGCAAATTCCAGACATGCCAACCGCACTGGATAGCGGCAACGCTTCTACATGCTGCTTCTTTACCCGAAAAAGGCGGTGTGCTCGAGGGTTCCAGAATTTGCCGCATACATCCGTCGGGCAATTCCGGAAGTGCGGGGAAAATCAGAGCATTGCCGGCCAGACCCCTGTTTTGAGTTCCGCTGACCTGCGGTTTTGTTGCCGAAAAACAGGTTGCGCTCGGCAAGTTTCGATTTTCCCCGCACTTCCGAAATAACACGCTAAAAGCGAGTGTCCGGAAGCCAAACGCGACAAATACTCCTCGGAAAATAGCCCCTTGAACGCAAAAACCGCCTATCGACGGCTTCCACGGACCAAGCCGGACATACCGTCGCAGGGCCTCATCGCAGCTAGAGCTTTAAGGAAAGGCCCCGCCCCTGTCAAACCTCTACCGGAGAAGCACGGCAAACAAGAACTGCGCGAGCACGCGTCAGTAGAGTTACATGCAAGTAGAAAAACACCCGCAATTTCGCCTTTTCTCAATTGAGATGTAAGTTTCGACAGGCCAAATCTTACATCCAAACAAATAATAAAAAGAGGCGGCCATTCAAAAGAAAAGCCGCCTCTCCGCAGGACGCAGGCCCGTAGGTTGACTGCGTCAATACCGCTAGATTCGGCCTAGTATCCTATCGGGTCCCAAAAGGTCAATCCAGTTATAGACGGCAGGCAGCCCGAAACAACATCTTTCATGAATCTCCAGTCCTATCAAGCCCGATCGAACTTGACCGTCAAACCAGATACGGCCCAATCACATCGAATATCTCGCCAACCTTAGTTGAAGGGTTTTGCGCAGATGGCTTAATGTTGCCCAGTTCCCTATGGTACGCGACGAGGCGCCCAGCACGCTGCAATGCTTCGCCTCGCCTATCATCCACTGCCCCAAACATCCCGTCAAGGTTCTTGCGGTACTCGATGCCCAAGTTCTTCGACATCTCCTGCGCGAGGGCATGCTGGCAGTCGGACGCGGACATATGCGCGGTCGTGTAGCGAAAGTGCAGAAGCGGCCACAGCTCGAAACAGGGGTTGGACCACAACGCGTGGAAGGTCCTCGAACCATCGGAGAGCTCGTTGCACTTACGCTCCATCGCGTCAAAGTCGGACGCAGGGAAGTCATCCTTATCATACACGAGCCACACGTGGTCGAACGTCTCGGGCGCATAGAGGCAGTGTTCGACGGCGAAGTCGAGCAGATCGAGCGTGTGTTTGCCCGTTCCCTTAACGATAACGGCAACCTTGCGTTCGTCTGCCGCACACAAAGCAGCACGCACGCCCTCAAAGTAGCGAGGCTCAGTCTCCTTGCCCTCGGTCACCACGAGGCGGCGCGTCATCTGCACCATGCGCGGGCGAACCTCGCGTTTGCCACTACGCCAGCCCTTCGACTTCTTCGCTGCCATGCTAATCCCACTCCTCAATGCGGGTTAGGTATGGGTCGGCGCCGTAGCGACCGGACAGGTATTGCTTATCGAAAGCCGCGTTCTTACTAACCAGATTGCCGTTTGCCTCGTGGATGTCGACGAGCGACCAAAGCTGGCTCGCCTCTCCCTCGCCGCGTGCGGCAAACCATATCTCGTCGCGGCGAAATACATCGTTTCGCATGGTAGACACGTCCTGGGACGAGAAAATGAGCTGTGCACCATTCTTGTTGACCGCAGGGTCCTTGAACAGCAGAATGACGTAGCGAAGAAGCTTCGGGTGCAGCTTGGCATCGAGCTCGTCTACCACAACGGTAGCGCCGCGATCGAAAGCCATCAGCAAAAAAGATGCCAGCCCCAAGAGTTTCTGAGTGCCAGCCGACTCCTCGGACAAACGAAGCTCATAGCGCTTGCCATCCACGTTATGCCCCACGAATACGCGTCGATTACGGCCCTCTGAGGTCTCCTCCACCCTGAAGCCATCGATGCGCACGTCAACGGCGCGCAGAAAACGCGTGATCTCAGGCGAGTCGGCCTCATCGAGCATCTGTTCAAGCGCCCGTTCCAAAAACGAGCAGTTATAGTTCAAGAACACCCCGTTAAGAAACCAGCTGGTAGCCTCCTCGACTACCGGCGCATCAAAGTTAATACAGAGAAATGACAGGTACGGGAGTCTCGGATTAAAAGTCGCGGCTGTCGCGAGTTTACGCAGCGTGGGGCCAAGTTTAATCTCAACGCCCTCGCGCTCGAACAGCATCGCCGAACGTGACGCCCCTAGCTTGCGTCGCCATAGGCCCTCATGCACAATTTCATCTGAATGTACGGACAGGACATAGCGGTACTCATGATTGCTTGCGCGGTAATAGAGCTCGAACTCAGTAGGTTCAGAAACAGAAACGTCATCAAACTCGAACGCCGAACAACGAGGCATCGAGGGACATTCCTCATCAAATCCACCATCGCGGGCAGACAGCAACCTGACCGGTCTGGCCACTGCCGAACGAACGTAGTCGAGAGCCTCGAGAAGGTTGGACTTGCCGCCTGCATTGGGTCCGTAAACCGCAGCCACCGGCAAGAAGCTCTGCCCGTCGGGACACGCGATAAGAGAGCGCTCAAACTCCCTCATCGGCGTCGCTTGCATGGAAAGCTCCGCCTCGTCGCGATAGGATCTATAATTCCTGAAGGTGAACTGGCAAAGCATCTTCCTCAACATTCCATTCATTATTTTGAAAAGATATATCAAAGTTTTTCTATGATTATAGACTTTAAGTTTAGTCAATCAAGCGTTTAATGTACTTAGAGCAGAGGACTACAAGTAATCCGAAGGCATCGAGCGGTCTGGATATCAGTTAAATCACTTCCGCTCTTTAGCCATCGTTGCCATCTCATCAATACGCTCAATTGTCTCAATAAGGTGCGTCAAAATCTGCCTGAGTTCCTTCTCGGGTAGAGAACAGATGTGCTCACAAAAGGCCTGCTTTTGAAACTCGGAAATCACCTTTTTATCGCCATAGTCTCCAATGGTTTCCTTTTTCAGATAGAAAGCCGACGTATCAAAACCATCTTCCAGCACTAGGGCATTTTCAATTCCCTTCTTAAAGTGCTTTCTGGATTTGTAAGTTTCTATTTTCGTAATTAGCACATTGTTGCTTAAACACTCATTAATCTTCTGATCGCAATCGAACAGGAAAGCAGTGAAGACCGATGGAGGATTTGCATCCAAATAAGCGGCAGCCTTATTAAGCGATGGTGCACCCGTGAATGCACACGACCCATCGGGGCTCTTCTTTCCTATCCATTTAAAGCGCAGGTGATTAGTAGTATGGGCAAAAGAAAGTGCTTTGTTGAAATACTGCTCATCGGTAGGTCCCTCAAGATAAACAGTGGGAACTTCGTTCGCAAACCACGAAACCGAAAAAGCATCCTTCACCGCCTGAACCGTACCAGGACCGTAAAACTCCGGATTTGTCTGAGCGACTACCTCACCGGACTCATTCTTAGCTAGAACGATTACTTTGTCGTTATATCGATTTTCATCATGAATAATAAAGGGCGAGTGAGTCACACAGAAGATTTGAGAAGTCTGATACCCTTCTTCATCCTGAAATAGCGATTTATAAAAGTGAAGGATCTTCTCCTGCCAAGAAGGATGAAGGCTAATTTCAGGCTCGTCAATAAATACAAACGAACCTCTGAGCGCATGCGAGTCCTTCAACATAAAGCACCCACGATAAACAATCTGTTTTTCACCAGAACTCAGTTGATCGACTCGCACGTCATGTCCATTCTTTTTAAAGAGAATTTCTTTATGACCGTCGCGATTATCAACACGGTCGTATTTCAGGTCGTCAAACATCAAATCAAAGGCTTTGGTGAACCTAGGCATCCTTTGAGGGACTTGAAGTTCTGAGAGACCAATTTCAGGATTGCCTCTAGTGGCCCTAGCGACATCGGCATCATCAAGCGCCTGAATATCAATGATTAGCTGATTGATCTCAGTAGGCAAGTCGCTTGACGACCGCCTACTCTCAACTGACTCATCGATGTTTCCACTCGTTACATACGTAATTTGCTTGGATTGAAAATTAATATCAACATCTGAAAAGATTGCAGACGTGGGAAATATCTCGGCAAAATTTTCCGAGAGAACCATTGTCTCAAGCCCCGAATCATCCTTTGCATAAAGATAATTATTCCCGTTAATGGTTTTAAGAGAAAATCTAAACGTTCTTATTTCTTCGTCTATTTCAACTTCAATCATGTCTATATAACAGGGCGTATCTCGATACTCATGCGACATGATTTTATAGAGCAGCTCCATTAGGCTGCTTTTACCAATGCCATTATTTCCAGCGATGATGACAGTATCAACGGCTTTATTTGAGGAGTCGGTAAAGTCCAACTCTAGATTACCTAAAACCGGATGATTCGATAACTTCAACTTTCGAACTCGGATCATGAGAACCCCACTTCAAACTGCTTTATAGCAGTTTACTAAACCCACGGTGCCAAATGATCAGCAATGCCGCGCAACCATTTCGCAATATTCAACAGTGCCTAAGTAAACAAACGCCGTATCTCACCAAAACGCTAGTGCCCAAGCCGTTCTAGCCAAAGAACAGCTTGGGCACACTCCATGAGGCCACAGCAAGAGTCGCAACCGGACCTCGCGTCAGTAGCAGACACGCCCCATCCCGCCGGCAATCACCCCTCTCCGTCCATGACCGTCCAACTTACAGGCTCAATGCCTGGAAGAGACGTTAGGCAAGAGGGGCAAGCAACCTGATAGTTCCCGTTATTTGTCCTGCGCTGCATAGAAGCGGAGACATATACCGCTTTGCGGGCGCGAGTGACGCCGACGTACAGCAGGCCCATTTCCTCAATAAGCCCGTCTGGCATATTCATCGCATCAACGATCCGGCATCCATATGCAGAACGCGAGCATATACCAGCTCTTTCGCACCGAGAGCAAATCACTCCAGGCCAATCGAAACGCGTAACGCCCGGAATGAAAACAGTATCCCACTCTAGCCCCTTAGCGGAGTGAATGGTCATGATCGAGATGCCTGCATCAAGGTAATCGGAGAAACGCCGCAGGGAGCCCTCGGAAAAGATGCTAACGATATAGTCGAAGCGCTCAGACGGATCCATCGCAACGCAGTCAGTTTTAAGGTGTTTCCGCAGCGCCCCAAGAAGCATGGCATAGGACCGCCCATACTCGAATCTCCTGGAACCAGTCAGCAGTTCACCAGAGACGGAGTCAATTATTTTGTCCGCAGCAGACCGGCTAACGCCCTTTTCTCCAGACGCTGCATCGGTAATCCTGGATAAAGTAAACGCATTGAATTCACTGAACTCTGGGTCTGTATCAGAGAAAAGCCCGTTGAAGTATGGCATCTCCTCCTTAACCAATTCGTTCATAATGAGATCGGCAAGGGCACCACGCTTACGAACAAGAATCGCGATCTTCCCGCCACCGACTTGGATGAGCGCCGCAACCTTAGAAACAATGGCTGTCGCTTCGTCTTGCTGTGCAGCGCCAACAAATATGGGAAGTCGGGGCGTACCGCTGACAATGGCACCCTTCATGTGGGAGCGAATCGCAGCACCGAGCTCCCCAACAATAGATCCCCCAGAAAACCTATGATTATGTTCGAGCTCCAGCGGCGATAGACACAGGTCGGTAGTGGCCTTTGCCTTTAAGCCTTCCATTGCGCCAATAAAACCATAGACACGCTGAATAGGGTCACCGAACATGCAGATTCCTGATTTATCAGAAACCAAGCCATTTAGAAAGATATAGCACAACGCATTCGTGTCCTGCGCCTCGTCGACGAGCACGACAGGGTACGCTGCCGACAGATAGGACCTTAACTTGGGAAAATGAGAGAGCAATTCAATTGCAAGGGAAATCATTCCAGAATATGGCAAGAGACCGTTCGGCACGAACCGATCCCTGATGATCCTATTAAAGGAAAACATCACGCGCCTCAAGTCCATGTCCTGACCGTTTCTCATAAAGCGGAGGAAGTCGTCAACGGCATTCTTTTCATTCCAGGTCAGCCTGACACCTCGCAAAACCAGCTCGTTAACGGCGCCGTTGTCATCAACCATAGAAAGCTCGTCAACGTTTACTGGGAGCGAGAGCGATCTCCAGTATCTGCGCAGCAGAGCCCAAGCAAAGCCGTGGAAGTTAGTCGCCATGACGCTGTCCTCAAAACGCTTGGCCACGGGACCAGGAAGCGCCGACATGGTGGCGCTTAAATCCGTACGCATTCTCCGCGCGGCAGCGACGCTGAAGGTTAGGGCCAAAATCCTTTTTGGTGGCTGAACTTCGCCAGATGCCAGTAACCAGCAAGCCCGCCCAGTCATAACTGTGGTTTTCCCGTACCCTGCCGGCGCCTCTACGAATACCCTCTTCGATGGAGAAAAGATCGTGGAGCGCTGCGATGCATCTCCACCACAGCGCCCCTCAATCGCAGCTCTAACACAATCCAGCAAGTCAGTCTGGCTCACTAACATTCAAGCCCCACGGCCTTGCGAATAATGCTCTCGTAACATACAGGAACGCCATCGACACCAAGAGCTTCTGCAAGAGCGACACCAGACACGACACCTTTATTCGATGAAAGCCATGCATACATAAGCGCACGCGATTTGGGCGTATCGGCGAATTGCCCGTCAAACTCCGGTCCCTGAAAATCATACTCAGAGTCCGGCAAACAAACATCGTAGATAGTGCTGGCTTTACTTAATGCATTACTATTGCCCTTAATGGAAGTTGCCCTCTGAGAATTCGTCGACTCAAGAAGTGCTATAAACGCACCCTGGTTATCGCTAGCGAAGAACGAGTCAATAACCTCAGCTTCAAAATCCCGTTCAATTGTCGTTATATGGTCCCCAGAAGTTTCCGGCAGCTTGGCATCCCTGTCGACAATGGAATAATTTGGAATCTTAAACTTGTCCAGAAGTTCCCCGAGGGGCTTTACGTTCTCTTTCCCGCCAGCCCTGATGGGCACAACTCCATAATCATCCAGATCTATCCCAAGGTTGCACGCAAAGACCGGAATGGCCCCAGACTCCGTCTGGCCCTCAAAAGCCAAAACCGACCGCGCGAAAAAAGCCTCTCGTATTGACTCAAAGTTCAGCATAAGATGCTTTTCAATCTTGTCAGACAGGTCAATATCTTTGCCGCACATGACCCTTGGAGAATCTTCGCCCTGCCCAAATCGCACGATGTTCTTATAGCCGCGAGCCAGAATGTTTGGCGAATGCGTCACCATGATCAGCTGAGCTTTGATTGAATCAATCCCGAAATACTCCTTTAGAAGGGCGTTGAACTTGGCATCCTCCCCTTCGCAAATCCTATGCAAGCTCTTCGAGAGCCGTCTTTGCATATATGGGTGAAGATGAGCTTCGGGTTCGTCATAAACCAGCACGGCATGCAGCACGCGCTTGTCATCGCCATCCGAGCAGAGGCTCTCTTGAAGGCGTTTAGGCGAAAGTCGCATAATGCTCTCGATTATCGAAAGCGAAGCAATGGCAAGATACTGCAAGCCTACCCCCGCCTTTTTAAAATGAACGCCTCTCTTATCAAGCAAGGTAACCAAACTTCCAAGCGTTCCGCCATCCGATGAGTCGACGCCCGTCCTCACACCATATGATGACAAGATGGGTACGCCACCGACAATCGTACCGAGATCTGCAACCAGACCTTCGAGCTCATTCCCGTCTAGAAAGTCGGAGACCTCTTTGCCCTCCCTATCTAGATAAAGAGCGATGCCTTTGGAGAGAACTTTACCGACGCCGCGTGTACCGTCAAACGCCAAGTCTCCCCTATTGAAAGATGCAGTAGAGTACCTAAACATGTGAACGGATCTCATCAAAGAAGGGGAGATCTTTTCCCCACTTTCCTCGGCCACAAACTCTATACGAGAATCCGGATCGTCAGCAAAGGCGCAGACGGTAATAGTGTTTCCGGTCGTAGGATCGATGTCGGGCCCCGATATTCCGATCTCGTCCTCGTCCATCTTTAAAGTTACTACAGCACCTGAACGCTTTTCGGTGTCTGCGAAATCCTCTTCGCCAATCGTCGCCTGATTGAAGATTGTATTGAGCAAGTCGAGTACATTCGTTTTGCCGAGATTGTTCTCGCCGACAATATAGGTCACGTCCTCGTCAAAACTAATCGTAACACCATCGAGATTCCGATAGTTCTCAATCCTCAGTTTAGAGATCCTCATGCAGCCTCCTGACCGTTAGGGTTTATGGCTACCAATAATCTATCACGCCTCGTGTTGTGCTAAGCGGACACCAACAGATGTTCGTTATTACTCGCGCAAAGGCCATCACAAGGACATCTTTGCTCGTAAGGCCGCGTTCTATTCCGCTTCAGTTAAGAGGCTAAGCATCCAAGCCAAACAAATCCAAGCTTACAAGCCCAGACGTTTGGCTCAAAGTCTCCTTAAAAGAAGTCGAAGTCAAACGTTTCTCTATATAGGCTTCATAGCAACGAAGCAACGTCTCAGTCGAAAGAACCGCAATGTCGTTTTTACGGGCAATGGTAATCTGGGTTTCAGGGAAAGGATCTCGCTCTTCAGGTTTTAATTCAATCTGTGATGCAAAAATTAGGACGCCTTTTAACTTGCTGGTGCTGCCTTCGTCTTCCATCGCGTCCGCTTTTATTTGGACATGATCATATGTCTTCGAAATATGCTGTCGCTTCAATCCACCCTTACTGCCTTTAATTTCAATTAAATAGAGAGTGTTATTGTATGAGAACCTAAAATCCTCTTCCTTGCAGTCTTCAAAGTCCTCATCCACCTCAACGATCTTTGCCAAAAGATGACGAGTCATTTTTTCAAGTTCAAAATCCTTGGAGCAGAGGACTGATTTAATATCTTGATAATTAGAGAGGACTCCCTCGATTTCTTTCTTTTCCTTGTCCAGAAGAGCCATTTCTTCGTCTATCTCTTTTATTCGCGCTCTTTGGGCCGTTTCATCATGATATTCGACTTCGTCAAGCCAATCTGGAATCAGAACGGACTGAACTACTGCCGGGAATATAGCATCAATAACCGCCGATAAATCCTCATTGGTGTTTATCTCAAGCGTTGTAGCTGCGAGGGTCTCAGATATCAGTACCGTTGAGATCGTAGAAGCGTTCGAAGTTAATAGTGGCTTGAGGGGAGAGGTGATTGGCATACTGAACGAAAAATCAGAATGAAGCTCTTTATTAGAAACAAGAGTTATCGACTTCCCAAAACAAATACGAAGTGAGAAGGAAAACAACTCGCCTATCGGAGAGACAGCGAAATCTTTAATAAAATCCTTTAGAGGCTTCTTTTTCTTATATCCCTCAGAATGAGTCTCTAGATTGTATCCATAAGAATATAAAAACGAATAGTTTTGCGGAAGCACAACAATGCACTTAGCCTTATTTGACTGCAGCATCATTTGCCGAATAGAAGAAATGTCCGCATGATCTTACAGAATTTTATCGTTGGTGTAATCGCTTTTCCATAAATACTTATCCTGCAAGTCGATAACCGTTAGATCAAAGGCATCGAACGCGAGCGCTTTACCGAATTCCCTTATCGTCAAGTCGCTTGTTTCCGTAAAACCGCAATTCGGTTTTTTATAGACCAATATCTGAGTTTTCATCACACAAATCCCTTTGCAACCAGAACGGATTAGCCCTAAGTATTAATATCACTTCAATGTTGAAGTCATCTAGCGCAATGAGTACGCGACTCCGTATCCATTGCCGATGCAAACACAAGTCCCTATCCCCTTGGCAGGAAGGGGCCTGTGTCCACGAGAAACGTCATGCACCAGGCAGTAAACGCCTGAAGCAATGGTACTCCCTGGTACTTTTGTAAAGGGCATTGGTCTAACTCTTTTCGTCAAACGGTAGTCTATAAATCAAACTGCCGAAACACGACTTGGGGGCTGGACTCAATCAGTCCGCCCAGCAGGCGAAGGGAGCGTCGAAGCATTGAATCAAACATGCCTATGCGCTGATTTATATATAGCCCCACTGATTAAACCGAATTGCCCATCGTCTAGATACACAATAATGGACACGCGCACACCAAACCATTCAATAATCTGAAGTAGGACCACGACCGACATGGTCGAAATGAGTTAGAACAAAGAAAGGGCACTGGGGCCTGCATTAGCCCCAGTGCCCATAAGCAATACCGACAATACTGCATTCGTTATAGTGCGTCACTCAAATAAACAAATACGCAATGCCAGCTCAAGCGGCCACTCATTCTTTAATCAGCTTGACGCTACTAAGCAAAACCGGAATACCATTACCGGTATATCCCTTAGTGGAGTAAACCCTGAACTCAAGCCAATCGAAATCAGATAGATCAATTTCATTCGACGGAATGTCAGTAGGTGCGGTATTCATCGTAATGTGGTCCTTTTGCCAAATTACTTTTGAATCGGACCCATCGACAGAGCCCCTTAGTTCAAGTCTCGCCTCATAGTCCTTCAAGATGCTCGTGTCCTCTACGTATTCAACAGCAATTTTGCCATTCAACGAACGGTACTTCTTGCCGATATAAAATGATATAACCGAAGGAGAATCGGCACTAAGAGGGCGACCAATCCAAGTATCGTCGGATGAATAACTATTCCCAGCAGTGTCTTTCTGGGAACCTTCAATCAACTCAAAACGATCGGAAGAAGCAACCGTAAGAGAGGTCAACGCCACTTCGGAAACACCATCAAGTTCATCCAGGAGATCATTGATTCTTGCCGGATCTTTCACAATCTTCGAAGCAGCTTTCAAAACGCTCTTCGCTTCATCATACTTTTTTGATGAGACCAGCTCGTCAGCCTTGGCTAAAACCTCATCGGTGTAAGCGGAAGAGTAGTCAGCAAAAGCAACAGCACAGTCTCCAGATTTCTTAGAAGCCTTTTGCAGCGAAGTCAAAGCTTCCTCATGTTTACCAGAATCCCAGGCGGCACGAGCGTTCGCAAGAACCTGTTTACCCGCTTCCTCATCCTTAAGAGCATTTAGCTCAGCCTCGACATTCGCATAATCTTTATACGCGCTTTCGAGCGCATCATTAAGGCTCATGCTTTCTTCCACGGAATCGAAGCGCTTGGACAACTCATCAACTATCTCAGACTGACCATGCAAGTCGCCAAGATACGCTGTCAGGAGGCACGGAATTATTGCAAACAGGATACCGAAAATGACCGGATGTTTAGCATAGAATCGAGACTCTTTAGAAATGGAATCTTTATCAGCCATTGTCTCCCCTAACGCAAAACAAACAATATGAGTAACGCGTCTCTCAAAGGCACAAGCATGCCGTGCCACCATTTCAAAAGATAACAGTGTGCCGATCTGTGCAATCAATCGGACGAGCCGACAACCAACTTATTACTTCCGGTATTTTGTATAGCTCTATTGTTTAGCGACATGACAACCCCCCAATAATCAGTCGACTAAACTCAATGGTCAACAAGTGGATGTTAACGTCATGCACCAGGCAGTGAACGCCTGGAACAATATTACTCCCCGACACTTTAGAAGAGCGCATCAGTCTATTATTTTCCGCCAAACGGTAGCCTGATGATCGAACTGTTTGGAACACAGCGGTGACGCAATAATTCTTTCGCAAATTGACAACCGCATAGCGGAACACGGCGCGCGCCCTGTCATATGATTTCCAGCAACCAAACAGGAAATAACCGACAAAGAGACCGCGGACCGTGTCTGCGAACATCATATCGGTCGACGAGGAGTCACTCGACGCACTGCTCGACGAGGTGACGTCCGAGCTCGTCTGGGCAATGCACAACGAGAGGACGGTGAGCGACGGGTTCGCCGAGACACTGGCCTACACGGAATTCCCGCCGGAGCACTGGCGCCGGATCAGGACAAACAACGAAATCGAGCGCATCAACCGCGAGATCAAGGGTACGAGGGTCGTCGGGACCTTCCCGGACGACAACTCGACCCTCATGCTGGTAACGGCGAGGCTTAAGTACACAGTGGAGCACGAGTGGGGCAAGAGGAGGTACCTGGACATGTCCAAACTGGAGGAGACGGACGAGGCAGAGGGATAGAAGAGAACGGGGCCAAGGACGGCTAAATCAATTTGCGAAAGAATCTTGACGGTGCCTCAATGCTCTATCAGGAACAAGGCCGTAGCGATTATCAAGCACAATTGGCTCTGCTCCGAGACAGACTAAAAGAGTACTATTTTTTCAGTCGTTTAGCCGTTTCTTTTCATAGGGTGTGTTGTGAATGCTGTTTAATTTGATCATCCGTGCTGATGAAACCCTGCCCATGTTGACTTCCAGAATGTTTGAGCGAACGCCCGATGAGCTGGCGGACCGCTATAGAACTTCCACCAGCTTTGATTTTAATGCCCTTGCTCAGCTCCCTACTGTTATGGCGCGAGAATTTGAGTCGGACAATATGGACGCCATGGCTAGGCTGGGCTATATGGACTCTCCGTCGATAAATCCAGTAATTTCTTCACCCGTTTTGCAGTTTCCATCGCATGCTCTATTGGATCTCGGCTTGCTCGATGAAAACTATTGGGAAAATAAACGCACTCATTGGAGGCTTTGCGAGGGGGACCCTTTTCGCCTGTTTTCAAAGTTTCTTGATAGCCGTCCCTTGCCGGTCAAACCTGAAGCCTCTTCTGCGTATGACCCAAATTTAATTGCCGTCATGATGCCATTCACCGAAGACCCTTCTATCGACCCTGTATATTCGGCGTTGATCGAAGGCTCTAAGAGGGCGGGCAAGAAATGCATGCGCGTAGACGAAATGTTGACTCCCGCAGATATTACGGAAGACATATTTAATTTGATTGCGTCTAGCTCTTTGGTAATTGCTGATATTACCGATCTGAATCCAAACGTCATGTTCGAAGTGGGCTATGCGATCGGAAGGGGCAAGCAGGCCGTTTTGATATGCAAAGATGATGTTCCCCGACTGCCTTTTGATATCAGCCACAGGAGGGTATTTACCTATAAGCGAGATAAAGACGGATTAGCGATACTTTCAGACAGGGTTATGAAAATCTTGACGAATGATCAGTGATTGCTTGCTCGCATGGTCCGGCATGAGCCCCGGTACCCCCTATCGATAGTTTCCGGACTCATTGAGCTGGCGCGTGTTGTCCTCGCCTATGCCGTGCAGTTCTGCGGTCCCACTCGCCTGAAGGACAGGTGTTGATGTTAACTATGAAGTGATCCGAGTGATTACCGGGAAATGAGCGCCATGGGCACGAAAAATTGAGCAAATTAA
>OLVO01000662.1_pt1 | contig 39174 bp, 43 predicted proteins | sample 1672571 | NCBI WGS metagenome assembly OLVO01 (sample SAMEA3136700, study PRJEB25190) | human gut metagenome | biome: human gut; feature: human-associated habitat; material: faeces | place: Austria | collected 2013
GATGTTTCCATCGAGGAGAGCAGCAGCCGCGCGGATAAACGCTGTCGGCAGTCGCTGTCGGATGCGCTGCAGGGAACCGCGCGAAATGGCCGTCCGTATACCTCGGTCATGCCGACCGGCGAGGACATTCACCTCAAACGCACCGGCGTGCATTACGCGCTGCTGCCGGTCTGGATGCTGAATACCCGCTGGAACGGCAAGAATTACATGTTTGCGATGAACGGTCAGACCGGACGCATGGTCGGTGACCTGCCGGTGGACAGAAAGCGGTTCTGGGGTCTGTTTGCCGCCGTTGCCGCGCCCATGACTGCGGTGCTGACGGCGCTGCTGTATTTTCTGTAAGGAGGCGGCGTAGATGAAAAACAAGAGAAAACTGCGTCTGGCTGCGCTCTTGGCAGTGCTTTTGCTGCTGTTTCCGGCCTTTGCGGTTGAGGACGATATAACGGATGAGAGCGACACCGCGACCACCCAGACGGAGGGAACTGACCAGACCGCACAGCTCGGCGGCACGGATTCCATTGACCCATCGGCAGACAAGCCGCGCGTGTTCGACTATGAAGAGGTGCTGACGCAGACCCAGATTGACACGCTCGAGGAAAAGACCAGGGCGATCGCGGAGAAATACAGCATCGGCGTCGGCATCACCGTGAGCGGCGGCAGGACCTACTGCTATATGTTCGTAGGCAATCCCACTGCCAATAATCCCTACGCTTAATGTTCTCATCCTGCCCTGGCCTTTCAGCAACCGCTGAAAGGCTCTTTTTTTGTTGCCAAATTACGAGAAGAAAGGAAGTATCTGCTCTATGAAAAGATTGCGGCATTCTCTGAAAACCCGCGTAACGGCACTGCTGCTTGCGCTGGTTTGTGTGCTCGGGCTTTTCCCGGCAACCGCCTTCGCGGCCGGTACCGATTCGATCAAGCTGGAGAGCTTCGGCATGTCCGGCGTTTCTTATCAGTCGGCAAGCCTCGGTACCTGTACGCTGCATCAGATGTACTACGACTACGGCGGCAAGACCACCGTTGGCTTCTGCGGAACCAAGGGTGGAGGCATGGGAAAGTCCCTGATCGGACAGACATGGGGAAATCCCCAGGCCATCTCCGATCCCACCGTCAAGATGATGATGGCCTACTACTATTCCCACTCCACCGGCACCTTCACCGACGAAGCCCATGCCCTCGGCGTGGATGACGTATGGGGACCTGAGTATACCTGGTATATGAATGCCTGGGTGCAGGCCATCGTCTGGCGCTACAAGGCAGGCTCCCTCGGTGATCCTGTGACTGCCAGTGCCGAGGAACTGATGTATGTCTGGAACTCCCTCAAAAACGCGAATTACACCAGCATCGACCAGGCCTGCGACGGCACCACGTTCCGGGACAGAACGCAGTATATCTTCGACCTCGGCAACCGCGGCGTGTGGGGTGAGTGCGATGTGTACGAGTATTCGTTCACCGGCTCCGGCTCCAGTTCCCATCCCGCGAATACCGTGCAGGCTGTTGTAGTCGGTGAGCTCAGCATGGACATCACCGAGGAACAGTACAAGCTCACGGTCAAGAAGGTGGACGCCACCAACCCCACCAAGGGGCTGCCTGGTGCGAAATTCCACATTGAAGCCCAAAACGGCTCTTTCTCCAAGGATATCACCACCGGTGCCGATGGGACCTATACGCTGTCCCCGCTGGATGCCGGCACCTACGCCATCACAGAAACGACTGCCCCGGACGGCTATGCAATCGATAACGCCGGTCCTGAATATGTCGTCCTCCCCAATGGCACCAGCAATAGCGTGACCGTCACCTTTACCGATACGCCCAGCATCACGGCCAGCGGCAGTATCCGCAAAGTCGATGCAGATAATCCCAGCCATGGCCTTGCCGGCGCGGTCATCAAAATTACCGGCGTTGATAATAACTTCACCGGCACCTACACCACCGGCGCTGGCGGCGCTCTGAGTGATGTGCCTTGGGATACCATGCCCGTGGGAAGCTATGTGGCAACGGAAGTGACGCCCCCTGCCGGGTATTCTCTCAGCAAAGATGCCAGCAAGGTGCGGCAGGAGTTTTACTGGGATGGTAAGACGAATGTGTCCCTTGTTTTTGAGAATGATGCCAAGGTAAAGGTCCAGCTCATCAAACTGGATGATTCCGACAGGCCGCTCTCCGGCGCGGTATTCAACATCCTCAAGGACGGCCAGCTGATTGGCACGGAAGCCACGGATGCCTCCGGCAAGATCACGGTCACCAATGTCACGGAAGGCATGTATACCTTCGTTGAAGTGTCCGCCCCCGCCCCCTATGCCAAGCTGACGTCTCCCGTCTGCGCCCACGTGGATCAGGCCGTTGTCAATGGCGGCGGCACAGTCACGGTGACGGCTAAAGACCAGAAGCTCCCCAATTTGACCATCAAGAAGCTGGACAAGCAGAACAAGCTGCCTGTTGCCGGAACTGTGTTTGAGATCAAGGGCATCCACTACGGCTACCATCAGGACGTCACGACAGACACTTCCGGCAAGGCCGTTCTGACTGCTATTCCCGTAGACAGCTATGAGGTCACGGAGAAGTCTGTACCCGCGCCCTATGTGCTGGATGAGACCAACACCCAGACAATTTATCTGGGCCCCGGTGATGATCAGCAGCTCGTCTTCGAGAACCTGAAGCAGCCCCAGCTGACCATCTCCAAAATCGACGCGGACGATTCCAGCCCTGTCGCCGGAACTGTTTTTACCGTAGAGGGCATTGACAGTGATTACCGCGGCGACTGGACTACCGGCGAAGACGGCACTGTCACCAATCGCGTTGCTCCCGGCACCTATCGGATCACGGAGAAATCCGTTCCCGCGCCCTATTATCTGCCGGACAAGGACGCGGACCGGGTCCAGACCATCAGCCTGAACGCGGGTGATGATAAGAGCATCACGTTCAAAAACCGCAAAATGCCTCTGCTGACCATCTACAAGGAGGACAGCGTCGCAGGAGCGGATGTGGAGGGTGCCAAGTTCCACATCACCTATACCAGCAACGGCGAATCCGCCGAAGCGCCCGCAACCATCGACTATGGCTATTTCCTCACGGATTCCCATGGCGAGATCAAACTTCATGAGTCCGGTAAGCGCCTGTACCCCGGCGAGTACACCGTAACCGAAGTGGAACCCGCTCCCGGCTTCCAGATGAAAGAGCCCTCCACGCAGAAGGTCATCCTGCACGGCAGCGAGAGCAAGACCCTGACGTTCCAGAACACGCCCCTCAATGCCATCATCGTCGAGAAATACGATAGCGTCACTCACGAAGCTTTGCCTGGGGCCACGTTCCAGCTGAGATTCCTGGGCGGCACTTCCGGTACCGGCGGCACCGTCATCGGGCAGAAGATCACCGGCAAAAACGGTACCGCCATCTGGACAGGCCTGACTGCCGGTACCTACATTCTGGAGGAAGTGGACCCTGCGGATGGATATAGCATCATCCAGTCCTCCGAGACGGTCTATCTGGCGGACAGCGGTGAACAGAGTGTAGTCACCGTGCCCTTCGAAAATGCCCCCGATGGCATTCTGCTGATCCGTAAGGTCTGCTCCGTCAATCCCAGCGTGACGCTGGCCGATGCGGAATTCAAAGTGACTTATGCGGATGGCACCCTGATTGGTGATGCCAATGGCATTTTCAAGACGGATGTCAATGGTGAGATCCGCATTGACGGCCTGAAGCCCGGTAAGAGCGTGACCGTCACAGAAACGAAAGCGCCTGATGGCTTCCTCATCGATACCCAGTCCCAGACGATCCAAATCAAGGAAGGGCGCACAGTATCCCTGACTTTTGCCAACCAGCCCAAGGGAAAACTCATTATCCAGAAGCGGGACAGCGCCACGGGGCAGCCTTTGTCCGGCGCGGAGTTCCGTGTGACCACTGCCGCTGGCTGTGAAGTCGGCCTGGATGGCGTCATCGGCACCGCAACGCTTACGCAGAATGGCATTTTCACCACCGATGCGCAGGGCGAGATCCGCATCTCCAATCTGGCTCCCGGCGCTTATGTCATCAATGAGATCAAGGCCCCGGACGGCTATGTCATGGATACGGCTTCTACCAATGTAGTCATTGGAAAGAACGGCGACACCCAGACTGTGGTCGTGAAAAACTCCAAAGCCGGCTCCTTGGTCATCCTGAAGAAAAACTCGCTGAATGGAGAGCCGCTGGAAGGGATTACTTTTAAGGTGACTACTTCTACCGGCGAATATGTGCCGGACGAGAATGGCCGGATCAGCAGCAATGGTCTTTACTATACCGATAAGGACGGCAAGATCACCATCAATGGCGTCGTGGGTACGCTGGTCGTGACCGAGGTGAAATCCATTCCCGGCTACACCATCGATCCCGCGACAAAGACCCAGACGGTGGTCGTGAATCCCAACGACACCCAGACGCTCACGTTCTATAACACCCCCAGCACGACCCTGGTCATTCAGAAGTTTATCGAGGGCACAGACCACGAACCGCTGGAAGGCGTCCGATTCCTGGTGACGGATAGTTCCGGCGCTGTAGTAGGTCGGAGCAACGGCGAGTATGTAACGGACGAAGCAGGTCAGATCACCATTACTGATCTGGAACCCGGAACCACCGTGACCGCCCGTGAGGTGCAGACTGTCGAAGGCTACGTCCTGGATGGTACCCCCAAGAGCATTCTCATCAAAGAGGGCGAAGTCCAGACCCTGCGCTTTTATAACAAAAAGCAGGGAACGCTTGTCGTTCAGAAGAAAGATCGTGTGAGCGGCAAGCCTTTGAGCGGCGTGGAATTCCAGATCACCTACGCCGACGGCGGTTATGTGGATGACGCCAACGGCCACCTTTCCAGCAAGGGGCTCTATACCACGGATTCCAACGGTGAGATCCGCATTTCCGGCATCACCGGGACCGTCGTGGTGAAGGAGACAAAAACCATCCCCGGCTATACCATCGACCCGGCCACCCAGACACAGGAGGTGGCTGTGCATCCTGCGGACACCCAGACCATTATTGTATATAACGACCCTATTGGCGGCGTGGAGATCATCAAGGTCAATGAAGCTGACCGAAATGAACGCATCCCCAACACCACCTTTGAGATCCGCAGGGTCGGTGACGATGCACTGGTAGACACAGTGACAACCGATTCCAATGGCCGGGTGTATGTGACTTTGGAGGACGGCAGCTACTACGCTGCAGAGACCAAGGCCAACGAGAAATACCAGCTGGACAGCACTCCCCATTACTTTACTGTCAAAGACGGTAAGTGCCAGCCCGTAACGGTGACAAACCGTAAAATCAGCGGCATTCTCATCCACAAAGTGGACAGCCGAAGCGGAGACGGCATCTACGGTGTTTCCTTTATCCTCTATGACAGCAGCAACACCCCTATCGCCCAGGAAACCAGTGATGACCGGGGGTATGTCCGCTTCGAAGACCTGACGCCTGGCCGCTATTACCTGCGTGAATTGGAAAATGAGGGCTATGTACCTGACACGCAGAGAAAGACCGTCAATGTTAGATCCGGCGAGACTACGGAGGTCGAGTGGGAGAACACGCCCATCACAGGTCAGATCCAGATCACCAAGACCTCCGCGGACTACAACAGCATGAATGGCTGGCCCGCCGGAACGCCTATCCCCAACACCGTCTTTGAGATCTACAACTATAAGACAAACCGTCTTGTAGACACGATTAAGACGAACAAGAACGGGCTCGCGGTCAGTAAGGCGCTGCCTCTGGGGCGCTACAAAATCGTAGAATCCCAGGCGGCGGAGTTTTATGGACTGGATAAGACCCCCATCGAGGTGGAAATCGAGTTCGCTGGCCAGGTCGTCAAGGCGGCTATGACCAACAAGAGTCTGTATACCAACGTGTCCATCAAGAAAACCGGCTTCGTGGAGGTCATGCCCGGCCAGACGATCCGCTACGACCTCTCCAACATCGCCAACAACTCAACCACCAGTCTGACCTCGTTCTACTGGCGGGACACGCTGCCCGCCAATGCGGTCCGGCTGGACAAGCTGGTCACCGGCACCTGGAATACTCCCGGCAGCTACAAGGTGGTGTACAAGACCAACCTCAGCGGTGATACCTGGCGTGTGCTGGCGGACAATCTGAGTACCACGCAGAACTATGTGCTGGACGCATCGCCCGCTGCACTAGGCCTTGCTTCCAATGAGTACATCACGCAGTTCATGGCATCCTTCGGCGTGGTACCCGCCAACTTCCGGCAGGTAGAGGCACCGAGAGTGTACTGCAGCGTGGTCTCCTGGCTCACAGGCGGCACGCAGTTCGTCAATCAGGCGGACGCGGGTGGCGTCTACGACGACCAGTGGATCATGGCGACCTCCCGCTGGGTCACCAGAGTTTATAAGCCCAGCAAGCCCCTGCCCCGCACCGGCTATTAAGCCCTCCGAATAATCTTTAAGGGTGGACCGCTCATTTGAAGCGGTCCACCCTTAACCGTGCAAAAAATCCGGAAAGGAACCAGGCTGTAGGGAAACAGCTCCCAAAAGCCTGGTTTCTTATCTGGGTGTCGCTGTCTCCACAGTCTCTCCTTTTCAAAAAGGAAAGGACGATATATGAGAAAGCACAAGAAAACGATTTGTATCCTCGGCATGGTGCTCCTGATGACCTGCCTGCTCAGCACGGCAGCCTTTGCCGCAGGCGATGTGGCTTCAGCGGTGGAAAACACCTGGAAAGATGCCGCAAGCCAGATCAAAACCGTGGTGGACAATGTGGTATTTCCCGCGCTGGACATGATCCTCGCCATCGCGTTCTTTGTCAAACTGGGCAGCGCGTACTTCGACTACCGGCAGAGAGGACAGTTTGAATGGACGGGACCCGCCATTCTTTTTGCCTGCCTGATCTTCACCCTGACAGCTCCCAAGTACATCTGGACCATCATTGGAATCTGAGGTGCAACATGAATTTTTTTGAACAGGAACTTCGAAAAATCGTAGGGGACCGATCTCCTGACACCACATTCGTGGGCAGGGCCTGCTATGTTCGGCTGAATGAAATGAATCGTGTAAAAATTCGATTCATTTCTACCGAAATTTCAAACCACTACAATGCCCTGCGCCTGACAATTCTAAATCGACAGGAAGGCGAAGTAGATAACTTACTTCTGCGTTTTTCTGATTTGCTGGGGAAGAAGATGACTTCCAATCCAAATTTCCCAAGCGGTATCACCCCTCATATCTGGGATGACAACGGTAAGCTATCCTGGTATGTCTACCAGCCCAGCAGTCAGGATTATCAAACGCTCTCTGATGCCACATCTGATTATCTACAGATTTTTCAAGAGATGGAACAGAACGCTGACCAGGGGTGGCAGCAGTCCATGAAGTAGGCGGAGGTGAGCAACCATATTTATCTGGGATTTTGTTGCCGCGACGGTGCTGGATCAGCTGGTGGACTGGATCTACGGGCAGATCGTGGGCTTTCTCGGCAACTTCTTTGCCCTCATGGGCAACATGGGCGTGGAACTGTTTGAGCTGGACTGGGTAAACGCCATCGTGCTGTTCTTCTCCCGTCTGGGCTGGGCGCTCTTTGCTGTGAGCGTAGTAGTCTGCGCCTTTGAGTGCGGCATTGAATACTCCGCAGGCAGAGGCAATTTGCAGCAATGCGCCCTCAACGTCATCAAGGGTTTCCTGGCGGTGAGCCTCTTCACGGTGGTTCCCGTTCGGCTGTACGCACTGTCCGTGTCGCTGCAGGGGACCTTTTCCGCGGGACTCACCGGCTATGGCCGAAGCATCGGAGATGTGGGCCAGGACATCGTCACAGAGCTCAGCGAGATCCAGACGCTCTCGGACGCGGTGAACAGCACCCATTTCGGTCTGGATGTCATCACCAGCCCCATCATGATCCTGTTCTGTGTGATCCTGATGGCTTACGCAGTGCTGAAGGTGTTCTTTGCCAACCTCAAGCGGGGCGGCATTTTGCTTATTCAGATTGCCGTGGGCTCTCTGTATATGTTCAGCATCCCCAGGGGCTATCTGGATGGCTTCGTTGGCTGGATGAAGCAGGTCATCGGTCTGTGCCTGACTGCTTTTTTGCAGTCCACCATCCTCATTGCTGGACTCATGATCTTCAAGGATCATGCGCTAATGGGTGTGGGCCTCATGCTCTCTGCCGGCGAGGTTCCCCGCATCGCTGGAAATTTCGGAGTGGATACCACAACGAAAGCCAACGTCATGAGCGCCGTATACACGGCGCAGGCGGCGGTGAGTACCACCAGGACCATTGCTGCGGCAATCAAATAAGAACGAGGTGGAACACAAATGGAAAAAAGTATTACCATGGCCAGCCTGTTCGACGGTATCGGCGGCTTCCCTCTTGCGGCAGTCCGCTGCGGCGTTGAGCCGGTATGGGCCAGCGAGATCGAGCCGTTTCCCATCCTTGTGACAAAGCTTCGCTTTCCGCAGATGACGCATATGGGAGATATTACAAAGCTCAATGGGGCGGATCTTCCGCCTGTGGATATCATCTGCGGAGGAAGTCCGTGCCAGGACTGTCTGTGGCCGGAGCGCGTGCTGGTTTGACTGGCGAGCGCTCCGGCCTTTTTATGGAACAAATCAGAATTATAAAGGAAATGCGCGATGCGGATAGAAGAACTGGAAGGACAGGAGTCCTTGTTCGCCCGCGATTCGGGATCTGGGAAAACGTCGTCGGGGCGCTCAGCAGCGGGCGAGATCCTGCAACGGGTCAAAAACAGCCTGGGGCAGACTTTCAAAAAGTCCTCGAAGCGTTCCTCCAAATTGAAGAACCACACCTTCATGTTATTAGACCTGAGGCAGGGCGCTGGGAATATTCTGGGGCCGTGCTGGGAGTACGATCCTGTGTGGCTTGGATCACTTGGGACGCTCAATACTTCGGAGTGCCCCAAAGACGTCGTAGAATCTTCGCTGTGGCAGATTTTGCTGGACACAGTCCCATCCCGATACTGGCTGTCCCAGAAAGCGTGCCGGGGAATGCTGCGCCGCGCGGACTGCCGTGGCAAGTTGCTGCCGGAATTATTGGAAATAGCGCTTTCGATGCAGGGAGGTTTGATCCCGCCCGGACCGATTCCGGATGAACTCAAAGCCTACCACTTCAATCAAAGGAATGAAGGCATCGACCTTGGCGATGTAGCCGGAGCGCTGCTGGCGACGCAAAATCTCCAGATGCAGACCTTCGTCACGACGCCGGGCGCATCACCCGATAGTCTGAAAGAAGGTATTGCGTTTTCAGCAAATCAGCGGGATGAGGTGCGGGACCTGCATGGGGTCGCCGGTGCGCTGCAGGCGCAGCCGGGAATGAAACAGCAGACCTTTGTAGCGAGCTTCTCTGCCGGGGCGGGAGCCAGCGCCGGGTCCATTGCCTACAATGAAACCGTTTCGCCAACACTCAAGGGCAGCGCCAGCGGCAACTGTATGCCCAGCGTCCTGTGCATCAACGACCAGGGCGGAAAAATCATGGAGTGCAGTGAGGATGTGACCGGCACCCTGCGAGCTCAGGAGCATGGGCACCAGCCGCTGGTGCTGCGCCCGAATCATCCCATGCTATATGAAAATCACGGCATTGACGGAAGATACACCGGCCCCCATGATGTAGCGCCCACCATGTCGGCACGCTATGGGACCGGAGGCAACAACGTCCCGCTGGTGCAAGCGGAAGAAGTCATCTGTATTACCGGCAACGCCATTGATCGCCAACCGCAAAACGGTGGCAACGGCATTGGCTGGCAGCGGGATATCGCCTATACCCTGACCGCCACGGACCGGCACAGCGTCTTTTCCAGACAGCGTGTGGATCAATTCAAGGAGGATGATGTTGCCTCCACGGAAAGCGCACGTCAGTACAAGGATGCGACAGACATCGTCTGCCGTCCGGTATCGGAATGGAGTGACGCTTTCTGTCATCTGCTCCGCCGCCTGGTCCCATTGGAATGTGAACGGCTGCAGGGCTACCCGGACGGCTGGACAGATGTCCCCGGCGCTTCGGATTCGGCGCGGTATAAGGCCCTGGGCAACAGTGTCGCCATCCCCTGTGTGGAATACCTGATGGAGCGGGTGGCTCTTGTCATTGCGCTTGGTTTGGAGTGGCATCTTTAGTTGCTTTTGGTGAATAGCTTTTGCCCGCGCTTTAGCGTATGTTTGCTTTACCATCAAGGAAACGGAGGAACTGCCATGGCAGAAAAAACACGCAATCTGTGCGCTGAGATCCCGGAGGAACTGCACAGCAAGGTGCGGCAGCGTCAGAATGAGTCCGGCAAAACCCTGAGCCAATACATGACATGGCTCATCACTACATTTTATGAAATGGAGGACAAACCCAAAATGAGTAAGGAAAACACAAGAACGGTGGCGTTTCAGGTCCCGGAGGAATTGTTCGAGCGCTTCAAGGAATATCTGAGCAAACACGGCATCAAGCAGAATGCCTTCTTCCTGGACTGCATCCAGCAGGCTCTGGCAGAGGACACCGAAGCAGCCGCAGCAAACGAGTAAATACATCATGAGCCGCTGTCGGGGTTGACCCGACGGCGGTTTCGTTTTGGAGGAACACCAATGTTTATCTACCCTGACAACTTAAAGGCAAAGCCCATGCTGTGGCTCTGGCTGCTGCGGGACATTGCCGTCATCGGCATCGGCGCGCTGCTCTCTGTGCTGGCGCTGGCCCAGGGCCTGGGCATGGGACTGCTGGTGATCACCGTGCTGTACGCCTTCCTCACCATTCAGGTGGAGGGTTCCAGCATCCTGGATTTCCTGCGAAGGGCCGCTTGCTTCCTCTTTCTCTGCCAGCAGTATTACGAGTGGAGGCTGGACCCATGATGAACCGCAAGAAGAAAAAAGAGTTGCGCCAGCGACAGTCCACCCGGCAGCTCATGGGCATTGTGAAGATCACGCCCCACGGCATCCAGACGGAAGCCGGTGAGCGTGTTTTTTACCTGATCCGCCCGGACAACCTCTCTGTCCTCTCGCCAGAGGTGATCCGCAGCCGCATCCGCTCCCTGACGGTGCTGCTCAGTACCCAGCCCGCGCTGGAGATCCTTGCCCTGGACTCCCGTGAGTCCTTTCAGCGCAATAAGGAGTATTACCAACGGCGGATCGAGGAGGAAACGGTACCGGAAGTACGGGAGCTGCTGGAAAAGGACCTGGCGCATCTGGACGCCATCCAGTTCTCCTCCGCCTCCTCCCGTGAATTCGTGCTGGCGATCCCATTGCATGAGAAAACGGATGCGGGTGAAGGGACTCTGCGGCAGCTGGAAAAATCCATCTGCGACCATGGCATCCAGGTGCGCCTTGCCAATGAGCAGGACGTCAAGCGCCTGCTGGCGATCTACTACCAGCAGGACCTGACCACGGAATTCTTCCCGGACCACGACGGAGAGGAGTATGTGCATGGCTAAGAAAAAAGTGAAGAAGAAAAAGAAAGCACCGGAGCAGGCCCCGCGTCCAAAGGACTTTCTGGACATGATCGCGCCTGCCGCGGCAAAGTTCAATACGGACCATTTCATTCTGGGCGGGCGGTATCACGCGGCACTGTCCCTGAAAAGCTACCCGCCTGTCACCGACGAGCTGGCGCTGCTGCGCTGCGTTGGGGACATGGGCGGCGTTAACCTGCGCCTGACGGCGCGGCAGGTCACGCCCGCTGAGGAGGACGCCATCCTCCACGCCGCCGCCAACAAAAGCCGCATGGAGCGAAGCAATACCAACGACGTCAAGCAGAGCGTCACCGCGGAGGCAAATCTGCGGGACATGACGGAGATGATGACAAAACAGCGCCAGGAGAAAGAGCCGCTCATCCACTGCGCGGTCTACATGGACATTACCGCCGCCGATACAGACAAATTGCGAACGGCGCGGGATACCATCTCAGCGCAGCTCATCCGCTCCCGTATGGGCGCCGACCCGCTGACCCTGCGCCAGAAGGACGGGTTCCTCTCCGCCAATCCCGCGGGCGGCGCCCAGCTCTCGAACTTTGCCGAGCGGGTTCTTCCCGCCAGGAGCGTTGCAAATCTGTATCCCATGAATTATTCCGGCAAAACAGATCCCAACGGCTTCTTTATCGGACGTGACCGCTTCGGCTCCAACATCATCGTAGACCTGGACCGCCGCGCGCCGGACAAGACCAACGCCAGCGCCCTGATCCTCGGCAACACCGGCCAGGGCAAGAGCTTCCTTCTGAAGCTCCTGCTGTGCAATGTGCGGGAGGCTGGCAAGAGCGTCATCTCTCTGGACTCCGAGCATGAGATGGAGGATGAGTGCAGAGGGCTGGGCGGCTGCTTCCTTGACTACCTCAGTGGGCAGTACCGCATCAACCTCCTGGAACCCCGCTGCTGGGACGATGGTAGTGAGCCGGACGATCTGGACGCGCCGGCAGCGTTTCACGGAACGCTGTTGGCACAGCACATCTCCTTCCTGCGGGACGTCTTCCGCGTCTACAAGGGCTTTGACACACCCCACATCGACACGCTGGAGCTGATGATAGAAAAACTCTATCAGAAATGGGGAATTTCCGACAGCACCGATTTTACGCGGATGCGTCCGGAGGATTACCCCATCCTCTCCGACCTGTACGAAGTCATTCACGACGCCTACGAAACCTATGACGCAGCGAACAACCTCTACCCGAAGGAGATGCTGCGGGATCTGCTGCTGGGACTACACTCCATGTGCAAGGGCGCCGACTCCCGCTTTTTCAACGGGCATACCAACATCGACGCGTCCAAATTCCTCGTCTTCTGCGTCAAGGGCTTGGACAACGTGGCGGCGAACCTGCGGGACACGCTGCTGTTCAGCCTGCTGTCCTATATGTCGGACCAGCTCCTGACCGCGGGCAACTCCGTGGCAGCCATCGACGAGCTGTACCTCTGGCTCTCCAATACGACGGTGGTCACCTACATCCGCAACTGCCTCAAGCGCGTGCGGAAGAAGAATTCCGCCCTCATCCTCGCCAGCCAGAATCTGGAGGACTTTGACCAGCCGGGTATCCGGGAACTGACCCGCCCTCTGTTTTCTATTCCTGTCCACCAGTTTCTGTTCAACGGCGGCAATGTGGATAAGAAATTCTTCATGGAGAATCTCCAGTTGGAGGAGTCTGAGTATGCCCTCATTCGGGACCCCATGCGCGGGTCGTGCCTCTATAAGTGCGGCAACGAACGCTACTTATTGCAGGTCCAGGCGCCGGACTACAAGAAGGAACTCTTCGGAACGGCAGGTGGCAGGTGATGGCTGTCCCTGCCGCGGCACTGGCAAAGGCCGCCGCTGCCGCACTCTCAGATGAGGAGACCAGGAAAAAGCTTGGCTGGATCATGGCGGTGATCCTCTCACCATTGATCCTGACCCTCGCTTTTTTCTGCTCTCTGCTCTCCGGTAGCGTGGATCACAACAACTCCGCCGTGCTGCTCTGCTTCCACGGTGGGGAGATCCCCGCCAGTACCCCTGCGGAATATGTGGCCTACATCGAAGAAATGCGCGACAGCTTTCAATTGCTGGATGAGCTGATCAGCACCGTCAATGAGATGACGGAGGATGGAGAGAGCCTTGACGAGATCCGCGTCAAGGCTGTTTTTTATGCCCTGTACTTTGGCGAGAATGCGCCCAGCCGCCGTGCGCACCGGCAGTTCGTGGATTGCTTTGTCACCTATGAGGAGCGTACCCGCACCGTGACTGGCGAGGATGGTATGGATACGGAGGAGAGCTACACCGTGGCAATTCCCATCACGGATATGGCGGAGGTCTATCGGAACATCGAAAGCGCCCTGCGACTGGAGATCACCGAGGAGCAGACAGGCAATGCCGACAGCGTCTACAACCTCGTCCGCTACGGCGTCGCCGCCGGAACGGATGGCTGGATACCCGGTGCGGACGTTCCCTTCATTGGCGCGGACGGCTTCTGCTCCCCCATTGGAGCGGGCTGGGAAAGCCGCGTCACCTCTGAATTCGGCAACCGCATCGACCCGATCACTCACAAGCCGAAGGGACACTCCGGCATGGATCTGGCTGTCCCCACGGGAACGCCTATCCGAGCAGCGCTGCCGGGGACGGTGACGGTCTCCAAGTACAACGTCGGCGGTTATGGTTACTATGTGATGATTGACCATGGAAACGGGCTCTCCACGCTCTATGGGCACTGTTCCAAACTGCTGGCGCGGGTGGGGCAAACCGTGGAGGCGGGCGACATCATTGCCCTCTCCGGCAACACCGGGCGCTCCACCGGTCCGCACCTGCACTTTGAGGTGCGCGTCAACGGTGAGCGGACTGACCCGCGATACTACCTGCCAACCAGTTAGACTGTTATGAACAAACAGGAGAAGAACGATCATGAATATTGGAATGAAACAACTCACACCGGAGCGAGAGCGGGAACTGTGGGACCGGATCGCCGGATTTCTCAGCAGCCGCTTTTCGGACGGCGACCTCTATGACATCCTGCATCAGAATCTCGGAATGCGTCATGAGGAGATGGAGGCGCTGGGCTTTCTGCTCCGGGACTACTACGAGGAGGGTGCCTGACATGGCCTATGTGAAAGCACAGATCCCGTCAGAAGTCTATCACCTGACGAAAGAAAAGAATTTGGACAGCATTCTGAATGACGGCAAGATCCGCCGCTTCAACGACACGGAATGCTGGTTCTGCGAAAGCCTCGCCAAGATGAGAGCGTACATGGAACAGACCGTACTCTGTGAGGGAAAGCCCTACTACGCCGTTGGCGGGCAGCTCTGCCGTTACCCGAAATTCATCCCGGAGGACTATGTCATCCTCAAGCTGACGCCCTGCCGCCGTGAGGGAAATTGGTACCGCTGGAATCAGGAGGTGCCACCCGGCAGCCCCAAGGAACTGGTGCGGGCTGCGAAAGAGTTTTCGGCACTGAAGATCGGCTTCCGGGGTGACCTGGCATTCAAGGACGTGGAAGTCATTGACGTCCCACAGTTCCTCTGCGGCGAGATCGTCTGCCGCCCGGAATACGCGGCCTTCAAAAATGAGGAGCCTTCGGCGCCGGAAATGAAGATGAAACTGTGAAGGAGGAAACAGATCATGCAGAAAAAAGATATCACGCTGACATTCGAGGATGAGAAACTCGACGCTCTGGAATTCTCGCTGAAGAAAAAGGGCAGCTCCGTACAGCGGCGGATGCAGGAGGCACTGAAGAACCTCTACGAGCAGGAGGTGGCCGCACCGGTGCGGGAGTACCTGGACAGCAAGACCGCGCCTGCCGCCAAGCCCAGGCGTCCCGTCAAGCCGTCCAGACCGCAGGCGGCAGGGGCTTCCTCTGCCATTGCGCCGCCTGCCGAAGTAGCGGGAAAGGTTGGTGACTGAGATGGCACAGCAGGAAGAGATCGTCCTCTGGATCGACCGGCGCTGGCGAGTGGCCATTGAGAAACAGCTCAAGGGTGAAACGCTGCAGGAGCATCTGGACAACGTGCTGGATGAGCTGTGCAACCGGCTCCCGGACCAGGAGTATACCCGTATCAGCAATGAGATCCAGGAGGAGGCCCGCATCGCGCGGGAGGCGGTGGAAGCAGCCCGCACGTACTCCGCCTATCGGGTGATGGAAAACGGTGAGGCACGATACTTCAAGGTTTCTCCCGGTGAGGAGCTGCTGGCTGCGGCACAGAAGCTGCGGCACTACCTCAAGGACTTCGATCATGCTGCCGGTAAATTCATCGGCCTGTTCAGAAACAGGGAGCCGATCTCGCCGGAGGAGTTCCAGCAGATGACCGTGCAGCGCATGGAGAATACCGGCAAGGTGGCAGGTGTCTTTGATATCGACTTCGATAAGCGGGAGTTTTCAGCTGTTCATATCATGGACGGCTGGAAGACATGGGCGATGCACGATGTGTCCGTGGCGGCCTACCATGCCAGTCGAAAAGAATAAATGGACACGGAGAAGCGATGGCAGCGTCTGCTGGATCATCTGGAGGGTAAAGAACTGACCTCGGCAGGTCACCTCTCCGCAAGGGAGTTCACCTTCGGGGATGAGATCATCGAGCATGATGAGAAACTCAATTTTTATGTGCAGGCTGAGTTTGACGTGGACGCTGTCTTCGGAACTCACGTCCTGACAGACGAGAACGACGACTGGCTCAACATCTACGCCAACTATGACACACAGGAGGATCGGGTGTGCGACACGCTGGATGTGACGCTCTGCAAGGGCGACGGGTCCGAGGAGTATTTCAGCTACCCGCTCAACGCCGCGGAGAAGGACGTCCTGCTACGCAAGATGGAGGAGTACTGTCAAAAGCAGACCGGCATGAGCCTGTGTGATTACAGCAGGCAGCTCCGTGAGGAACAGGAGCAGGAACAGTGCTTCGAGCCGAAGATGAAAATGTGAGCCGCGCGAATCAGCAAGCCGGAAACCTCCGCTGACTCCCAAGGCACAGCGTCCAGGCTGCGCGGTCCTGCGGGACCGCGGCGCCGTCAAACTGCGTCCACCCGCCCCGGCGGGCAGCCGCAGTTCGCCGGCTTTCTATCTGACACTGCGGGTACTGGCGGAGCGGCAGGAACAGAGTCCTCCCCTGGCCCCCGCTGTTTGCCCCTGTGAGCCGCTGTGTGCGATTTTAGGGGAAGGCGGCGGGAAAGTACCCCCTGGCTCCGTTTCCGGCGAACGTGAGACGCTTGTGCGAAAGTGCGAGCGCCCCGTTTCGGAGGGGAATCGGCGGGTATTTGCCCGTTCGATTTTAGCACAAGATAAAGAGAGGTGGTCGCGCGCGACCACCTCTCAGCCACAAAGCCCCGCAGTGCGGGGCTTTTTCACGGCTTGGACAAGGTACACCTTTTCGGCCGGTTTCCCGGTCTCAGGTACACCTTGACCGCAAAAACGCAGGCGTGACAAGGGGTTGCGCCGTTTCAGAGAGGAGAGCCTCACTTTGAAAGAAAATCATGAAAAACGGAGCGAGCGCACCGTGGTATGGCTGGATTCCAGACTCATCCCCCGCATGGACGGGTGGCTGGAAGCGGATAACTGCAAAAACCGCAGCGAGTTCATCAACAAGGCACTGCGGTTCTACATGGGCTATCTCAGCAGCGAGGACAACACGTCGTATCTCTCCCGCGCTCTGCTGACAGCCATCCAAGGGACGATGGACGATAACGCCAACCGCCTCCGCTCCCTCATTTTCAAGTGGTGCGTGGAGCTGAACATGATGAGTCACACCATCGCCGCGCACTTCCGCACAGACGAGATCTACACGCGGGAGCTGCGTGCCTTTGCCGTGGACGAGGTGAAGCGTACTAACGGGCAGGTGGACTTCGAGGACGCCGTGCGGCGTCAGCGGCGCATCGAGCCGGATGACCAATGGCAAGGATCGTTCTGATTTCCCCCTACCTCAAGGGTGGCCAGAACGCGGCGAAGCTGGCACAGCGCACCCGCTACTTCGCCACCCGCCCCGGCGTGGAGCTGCTGACCGATGAGCACAGCACACTGCCCGCGACAAAAAAACAGTGCGCGTTCATCAACCGGCTGGTGAAGTCGTTCCCGACAAGCAAGGAGCTCATCGAGTATGAGGACTACCTTGCAAACCCCACACAGGGCAACGCCTCGGCGTTCATCCAGCAGACCTGGGAGGACTACGTTGAGGCTCTGGATCAGAAAGAAAATTTTATTGACTACATCTCCCACCGCCCCGGTGTTCAGAAGGACGGCGAGCATGGCCTGTGGGACGCGAACGGAAAGGTGCAAAATCTCTCGCAGGTGGTGCGGGAGGTGGCGGAACACACCGGCAACGTGTGGACGCCGGTGGTGGCGCTGCGCCGTCAGGACGCGGAGCGGCTGGGCTATGACAACGCCAGGAACTGGCGCGCGCTCATCAATGCTTCCATCTGCGAGATCGCCGCAGCGTATAAGATCCAGCCGGATCACCTGCGCTGGTACGCTGCCTTCCATCAAAAGCCCCAGCAGATGCACATCCACATGATCATCTTCTCCACAGATCCCAAGGAGGGCTATCTCACCAAGGATGGCATCCGGCAGGTCAAGTCTGCCTTCGCACGGAGGATCTATCAGGCGGACCGTATGCACGTCTATCAGCAGAAGGATCAGTCGCGGGATGCGCTCCAGCGGGAAGCGCGCAGGGCCATGGCGGAGTGCATTGTTCAGTTGAAGTGCGGCACGATCCGCGACCCAAAGCTGGAGCAGCTCATCACGGAGCTGGCGGACCGGCTGCGGGAGACCCGCGGCAGGAAGGTCTACGGATACCTGCCGCCGCGGACAAAAGCGATCGTGGACGCCATCGTGGAGGAACTGGCAAAGGATCAACAGGTGTCTGCCGCCTATGAGGTTTGGCAGAAGCTGTATGAACAAATCTGCCTGGACTACAACGAGCAGCTCCCGAAACGCCTGCCGCTCTCCCAGCAAAAAGAGTTCAAGACCGTCCGTAACATGGTCATTCAGGAAACGCTCCAATGGATGGCAGAGCGGCAGCAGTATGCCGAGGCCATGATGAGAAAACCTGCCGCGGCGGAAGCGCCGGAACGATCAGCACCCATAGAAAGTACACCGACAGCGTTTCATAGGTCTGAGAATTCAGGGACTCCACCTGCGCCATCTGCATCGGAAAGCACTGGAGCATCTGCGGACGCTTCCCGGCCGGGCAGTACGGACCTGCCGCCATCCGAAGGAGAGCGACCGGTATATGAACCACCGCAGTCTGACGTTCAGAGCAGAGCCGCGGGATCGACCTACGATCCCCCCACGGTCGGCGAGGTGGTCGTTCGGATGTTGCACCACATGAGCAGGATCTTTGAGGACAACAGCAGGATGGACCGCATCCATCGTGGGTTGCAGATCGACCGGAAGCGCCGTCAGGAACTTCAGCGCAAGCGTCTGGCCATGGGGCATAGGGCGGACGATCATGAGGAGCAGAGTCTTAGCGGTCTGTAGTAAAATCAGGTTGACGCAGAAAACGAAAAAAGTGCATCCGGCGTTGACGATCTGTTTGTCCAGATGAAAACCGCAGCCCAACTGAAAGATAGTCCTGCTCTTGCTGGCAGACTGTTTTTTCTGGACAATGTGTGGGGAAATGAGTATACTAATCTCATAAGATAAATGGGCCGGTACTGTGTGCCAATGTTTTGTGGAGGTGACCTAGTATGCCAAATAGTATCCCCGATGATAGAATTGTAGTGCAAAATGCAAGACGTGCGGTTGCGGCGGAACTGAGGAAAAAAAAGATTCTGGAACAGCCAATTGCCAAGTATGATCCGAAAACAGGAAAAGTGTTTATGGAACACAGCGATGGCACGAAAGTAGAGGTCGGCGAAACCAGAAGGGGACGGTACAGTGAGAGAAGGAGATAAAAAGCCCGAAGTCGTAGTGTTTGCAGGGCCTAACGGTTCTGGGAAAAGTACAATCACAAATCTTCTCCGACCAGTGAATATGCCCTATATCAATGCTGACGAGATTCAACAGGCACTGGGCTGTGACAACATGAAGGCTGCGAAGATAGCTGAAGAGCGTCGGGAAGCATGCCTCAAAGAACATCGGGATTTTTGCTTTGAAACAGTCCTTTCTACGGATCGAAATCTGAACCTGCTTAAGCGGGCTTCTCAAGACGGCTTTTTTATTCGTTGCTACTATGTCCTAACAGCAGATCCTCAGATAAATGTAGCTCGTGTCGCATCGAGAGTATCTGCCGGTGGCCATGACGTGCCGATAGATAAAATCATCTCTCGTTATGACCGGGCTTTGGATCTGGTTAAAGAATTGGTCCCAGTCTGTGATGTTTGCCATATCTACGATAATTCAATGCAAACGCCCTACCGCATCTTCAAAAAGCGAAAGGATCAGTGCTGGTATTGTTCGGAACCTGGCTTGTGGTTGAAGGATGATATCGTTGCACTGACAGGAATCAAATCTGTTGTGCGTGGCGCACTGAATTTGAAAACTTAAATCATTTATAACAACTGCTTGCACCAGCTTCTCTCTATGGGGAGGCTGGTGCTTTTTGAGGTTCGTACCCAATTGGGGACGAACCTCTTTTTGTTTGTGAGGAAAAATAGATGAGCAATTATATTTATTTCACGCCGGAGGAAAAGGCCCGTGCTCAAAACACGGATCTCGTGTCATTGCTCCGGGCCAAAGGCGAGCGCCCTATTCGCTCTGGCAGGGAGTACCGCACTCCCAATGATCCCAGCGTCACCGTGCGGGGAAACAAGTGGTATGACCACTCTGAGCGGGTAGGCGGCTATGCCGTCAGCTTCGTCCAGCGCTATTACCGCCTCTCTTACCAGGAGGCGGTTTTACTTTTGCTGGGCAGAAAAGATGGCAAACGGTATGAGCAGGCACAGCCTGCCCCGACAGAGCCGAAGCCCTTTGCTCTGCCGGACCCCTACGACAATATGCGCCGCGTCTATGCCTACCTTATGCGCCAGCGGCACGTTGACCGGGAAGTCATTACCGGCTTTGTGCGTGAGAAGCTGCTGTATGAGGATGTCCATCACAACTGCGTTTTCGTAGGTCTGGATGGCAGCGGCGAAGCAAAGCACGCACACATCCGCAGTACCAACAGCCAGGGTAAGACCTTCCGCATCAACATCGAAGGCAGCGAGAGCATCCACAGCTTCCATAAAAACGGCACGGACAAATCTCTCTATGTATTCGAGGCACCCATCGACCTGCTCTCCCACATCACCCTCTATCCCTACGGGTGGTTAGAGCACAGCTATGTGGCCTGCTGCGGCACATCCATCCAGCCTGTGCTGGAACGGCTGCGGCAGAATCCGAAGCTGGACACGGTGTACCTCTGCCTCGACAACGACGATGCGGGCAACGAAGCCTGTGACCGCATGAGGGACGTACTGGAGGATATGGGGCTGGACGTGGAGCGGCTCACGCCGCGGCGTAAGGACTGGAACGACGATCTCTGCGCCAAATTAGAAAAGCACAAGGAGGATGCCACATGAACGAGAATACATGGTCCTTTCTTTTGATCTGCGGCGGACTGCTGGTGTTTCTACTGGCAGTATCCTTCTTCTCCCAGCGCTACTCCCTTAACAACATCAAGAGCAAGACCGTGGGCGACGGCCAGCACGGAACGGCCCGCTGGGCAACGCCAAAGGAGATCCGCAGTACCTACCACGTCGTCCCCTTCCGTCCCCGTCGCTGGAGGAAGGGGATGGACCTGCCCAAGGAGCAGGGCGTCATCCTCGGCAGCATGGGCGGTGCGAAAAAGAAACGGTCAGACCAAACGGCACGGCTTCCGGACAAAGTGCTGGAAAAGCTGCGCCGTCATGCTGCCCCAAGGAGGGAACCGAAACAGGAGAAAAAGAAATCCAGGGTGAAGGACTTTATAGAGGAACAGCAGGATATTCGGGCGCTGGTGGACAGCGACGACATCCACTGCCTCATGATCGGCGCGTCGGGCGTCGGCAAGACCGCTTACTTTTTATACCCCAATTTAGAGTATGCCTGCGCCTGCGGTATGAGTTTCCTGGCGCTGGACACCAAGGGCGATCTCGCCCGCAACTACGGCAAGATCGCCTCCCATTACTACAAGTACAGAGTTTCCGTCATCGACCTGCGTAACCCCACCCGGTCAGACGGTTTCAGTTTCCTGACTCTGGTGAATCACTACATGGACAAGGCACGAAAGACCCCCAACGACCTTGCCTCAAAAGCAAAGGCAGAGAAGTACGCCAAGATCCTGGCCAAGACCATCATCAATCCCGAAGGGGACGCTTCCCAGTACGGCGAGAACGCCTTCTTCTATGACAGCGCCGAGGGCTTGCTGACAGCCATCGTGCTCCTGCTGGCGGAGTTCATGCCTCCTAAAGAGGACGAACCGGAGAAACGGCACATCGTATCCGCATTTAAACTGGTGCAGGATCTGCTGGCTCCCCCTAAAAACAGCCGCAGCAAAAACGGGTTCCAACCGTTGATGGATCTCTTGCCATCCGAACACAAGGCACGCTGGCTGGCAGGAGCTGCCCTCAACAGCTCGGACCAGTCCATGGCATCCGTCATGTCCACAGTGCTTTCCCGTCTGAATGCTTTCCTTGACACGGAGCTGGAGCAGGTCATCTGCTATGACAGTCCCATCAATGCCGAGATGTTCGCATCCGAAAAGTGCGCCATCTTTCTCATCCTGCCGGAAGAAGATCCGGCGAAGAACTTCATTGCCGGACTGATGATCCAGAACCTCTCCCGTGAGCTGTTTTCTGTGGCGGATGAAAACGGCGGCAGGCTCAAAAACCGTGTCATCTTCTACTGCGACGAACTGGGGACCATGCCGCCCTTTGACATTCTGCCCCTGTTCAGCGCGGGGCGCTCCCGTGGACTGACACTGGTGCCGATCATCCAATCGCTGGCGCAGCTTGAAAAGAACTACGGGAAAGAAGGCGCGGAGATCATTTGCGATAACTGCCAGGATACCGTCTTCGGCGGATTCTCCCCTCAGAGCAAGACGGCGGAGGCGCTTTCCTCGGCGCTGGGGAGCAGGACCGTTCTCTCCGGTTCCGTCAGTCAGGGCAAGGACAGCAATAACCAGTCCCTGCAAATGATGGAGCGGCCGCTCATGACGCCGGACGAGCTCAAGTCCATTCCCAAGGGGGAATTTGTGGTCATGAAGACTGGCACACATCCCATGCGGACGAGGCTGCGGCTGTTTCTGGACTGGGGTATTACCTTCGATACGGAGGGCTACCAGATGCCGGAGCAGGCCGCGCGGAAAGTGGCTTACGCCAATAAGGAGGAACTGATCTCCAACATCCGGAGTCGCTATCCCGGCGGAGGAAGCCCCTACAATATGGAGGGCAACACATGAGCCGGTTTAATTTTATCTACGCCGAGGAGGAACTGGGCCACCGGGCGAAAACCGTCTACGTCTACCTGCGGGACCGGTCCGACGCCTCTGGCGTTTGCTGGCCAGGGATCAAGACCATCGCCCGTGAGCTGGAGCTCTCACCCCGCACCGTACAGCGGGCGCTGGGCGACCTGGAACGTGCGGGACTGGTGGAGAAGCACCAGCGACACCGAAAAAACGGAAGCCTCACCAGCAACCTTTATCGTCTGAAAACGAAAGATGACCAGGAAAACTCACAGTCTTCCGCCAAGGGAGAACTGTGACTTTTTGCTGGCTATAGGGTGGTGACATGATGTCGTCCCCAGAAGAGCCTACTCTATCGGAGGATATCAGGCAGAGGAAAAACAAGAATATGGAGGATATCTATATGAGAACTATCGTTAGAAGTACAGCGCTGACACTGGTGGCTCTTGCCCTGGCGCTGGTTTTGCCGAATACCGCATCCGCCGCCTGCGAGGGCTTTGCCGACGTACCGGAGGATGCCGCCTGCTACGAGAGCGTCATGTACCTGGCGGAGCATGGGATCACAAAAGGCACCGAAGCCAACACCTTTTCCCCAGCGCAGCCTGTCACTGTGCGGCAATGGGCAGTCATGCTCTGCCGCGCCTACGGGCTGGAAACAAGCGGCGAAACATGGGCTGAGTTGAGATGGAGCGCCACAGAGCAAGCCTGTCAAAAGGGCTGGCTGAACGTGACCGCTCTTTCCGCGACAGATACGCGGATGTGCCGTGGTGCGCTCTACGAAAGCGCCCTGGCCGCAGCCGGGATACCGGTCTATGACAGCGTGCTCTATGAGGGAGGAACGAATTTATCTGCCTACGACAACTACCTGCGCGTGGGCTGTGAGCTCCAGCTCTGCCCCGCTGATGCCACAGCAAGTGAACTCGTCACCCGCGGCGAGGCGGCACAGCTGCTCCACGCCATCCTGACGCAGAGCTTTGCGGTGGAGGCACCTCCCTCACCGGTAACGTTGGAGAATCCGACAGGGGTCCATGCAAACGACTTCCTGCTGGAGCTGCGCCGCGTACCGGAACCGATCCTTGCGGCGTTCAATGAAGCCGGCTGGACCTACCGCATCGACTTTGACTTCATGGCCGATCTCAGCGACCGCCTTGATATGTCCTGTATCGGCGCTACCAGCTACGGAAAGAAAATCATCTATGTCTCCGACGCCAAGGCTACGATCCATGAGTTCGGACATTTCTTGGACGGAGCATTGGGCTTCCCCGCGGAGCATGAGCGGCTGTATCTTGCCGAGGCGCAGGACTCTGGCCTCCGGGACTACGCCAAGACCAACAGCCGGGAATACTTTGCCGATTGCTTCGTCTACTGGATCACATACAGCGGCAACGAAAAGCGCATGGAAATCTTCCGTAACGCCGCACCGCAGACCTACGCCTACATGGAGAAGATATTAGCCGACGATTGGAGTTGTTGAAAAAAAGGTAGGGTGTTTTCTCACCAGCCTTTTGAACTGTCCAATAAGTCTTTTGGAGGAAAAATGTCATAGAATAAGTTCATTCGCATAAAAAATCTCAAAAGAGTTGGTCTCATCTGACCAAGTAGCCCACCGGCCCTTTACGGGAAACCGGTGGGCTTTTTTTGCTTGTAAGTCTTTCTATTTGATGGATGTCTTTTGTCTGGTGGATTTATAGGAAAAGCACCGTTGTATATACTACCAGTAGGAAGAACTCTATCTAATGGGAGGTGTGTGCTTGGACGCAAAGAAGATTGGGAATCGAATCAAGCTGATCAGGAAAGCCAAAGGGCTGACACAAGCCGATCTGGCGCAGATGGTTGATTTGACACCGAAGTACTTAAGCAATCTGGAGTGCGGCTTCAAGTTACCGAAGTTTGAAACATTCATTTCCATCGCAAACGCCTTGAAGGTAGATGCAAATACACTGCTGCGCGATGTCCTGGACGTATCCACCTCAACAGCCAGTTCTGAGATCTCAGAGAAGTTAGCGGCATTACCTATGGAAGAGCAGAGGAAGATCATGCGCATTCTCGATGTGATGATCAGCGAAGAGAATGCAAAGCAATCTTAATTCTATATTGGCAGTTGCTCCACGCCGTTGTGCGTGGAGTTTTTTTGCCGTTTCGTGACTGCATTCGACACGGTTTGACAAAACCCCTGTGCTAAAGTATTTCTTGTAGAAATACTCCGAAAATGATAGTATTACAGGAGGATGGCTTATGAAGCGATTGTATGGTTTCTGGCTTGCTTTCCGCATTGAATATCATTGGTGGTACATACTGCGGTACAGAAAGCGTGGCAAAGGGATGATTGCGAGCGGCGTTGCATTGGGTTCTCCAGAACTGATAAAACTCAGCCAGAAAATTACCGGACACGGAATGGTGGCTCTACGCCTCCAGGACGAATATGAAGATAAGGTGCTGTCCTGATTATTGGACAGCACCTTATTTACATTAGGCCACACGAAAGTGAGGGAGTGTGCCTATGCAAAGGAAAATGACAATTTGGCTATTTGGAGGAAATACCATCCTTCCCAAAATAATCTGTAACTAGCTACGCAGAGAGGCGACATCAGACCGGTGACGCCTTTCACTTATCTTCAAAGGGCGTCGACAATATTTACATCCCCTTTCCGATCTGTTGCGGCGATTGAAACTACAGTATTCCCTCATTTCCTTCGTTTCCGATGCATTTTGTGTATCGAATAAGGCTCTTGTGATAATGGCAGACTTATCTGTCGCAATGCGAAATTTCACCAATCTTCGTTTCTAAAATATATGATTATTTATTTGAAATAGAATAGTCGCTTTGCTATCAAGATGTGCAAAAAGCAAAACTAAATAATCAAAATAACAAGGAACTGGTTTACTATGCGCTGATTTTATGATATAAAATAATTAACTTGCATGCAGGAGGGAAAACCATGTCGGTACATTGCAATCTATCAACACTTATGGGCAAGAACCGTTTTTCAATCCAGGATGTGCATAAGCAGACAGGATTGTCACGAAATACGATTTCCAACTTATACAATGATAAAGCCACACGTATCGATTATTATACCGTAGAGAAACTGTGCCAGCTTTTCAATTGTTCGCTCAATGAGTTGTTCGAAATCTGTATTACTTCGGACATAAATGACGCTGATTAACCAAGCATAGGAGATTCTATTATGAAAATCATATCACTGTTTAGTGGTGCCGGCGGGTTGGACTTGGGCCTGATTCAAGCTGGCAACACCGTTATCTGGGCTAATGATATTGACAAGGACGCTGTTGCAACCTACAGAGAGAATATCGGAGATCATATCGTTTGTGATGATATTAAGAACATTGATGTTTCTACTTTGCCTGACGCTGATGTTGTTGTAGGTGGATTTCCTTGTCAAGGATTCTCACAGGCTAATAGGCTGAGAACTCTCGAAGATGACAGAAACCAGCTTTACCGCTTTTTCTACAACACCATCAAAATCAAGCAACCTAAATTTTTCATTGCCGAGAATGTAAAAGGTATTCTTAGCCTTGGCAAAGGAGAAGCAATCAAGCAAATTGTATCGGACTTTGAAGCTGCTGGCTATATCACATCTGTTAATCTCGTGAATATGGCAGACTACGGCGTACCACAGACAAGGCAAAGAGTTATCATTATCGGCCAGCGGGTAGATTTGGGAGAAAAACTGCGGTTTAAGTTCCCACAGCCCACTCATTCAAAAAATAGTGAATTACCACACTGGGTATCAATCAGAGAAGCGATTGATCACTTTCCTGATCCAGATAAGGTTAACGATGTTCTGAATCATACTTACTCAGCTTACAAGGTTGAGTATCGCAATTTTACAGGGCATAGAGAAACTGATCCAGATAAGCCCTCTCCGACTGTCCTTGCACGAGGAAATGGAAAAGGCGGCGTTTGTGCTATTCCGCATTACAATGGGAAACGCCGACTGACAATCCGTGAAAGTGCAAGCGTTCAGACATTCCCAGAAGATTTTCGTTTTGTGGGAACTATGAACTCATGTTATCGACAGATTGGAAATGCTGTCCCGGTTTTGTTTGCCCGAAAACTTGGAGACGAACTAATGAGACTCGAAAAGGAAGAAAACGTATGAAGGTAGTATCACTTTTTAGTGGAGCAGGAGGGCTTGATTTGGGTTTCAAGATGGCTGGACATGAAATCATTTGGGCAAATGATTTATATGAGGATGCCGTTGAAACATACAAGCGCAATTTAGGAGATCATATTGTTTGCGAAGATATATCCAAAATTGATGCAGAAGAAATTCCAGAATGTGATATTATCATCGGTGGCTTTCCTTGCCAAGGCTTTTCTGTCGCTAATATGAAGCGCCACGAAGCAGATGAACGCAACGCATTATACAAACAATTGATCAGAGTGATCGAAGCTAAAAAGCCTAAGTTTTTCTTGGCGGAAAATGTCAAGGGCCTTACAAATTTAGCTAAAGGTGCTGTATTCAAAATGATTCTTAGCGATTTTGCTGCGTTGGGATACAAAGTAAGTTATCGCGTGCTTAATGCTGCCGATTACGGTGTTCCGCAAACCCGGCAAAGAGTCATTATAATTGGAGTCCGTAACGATATTGACTTTGAGTACATCTTCCCCTCACCGACCAATAGCAAAGATGGCGAAGATGGGCTGCCACGGTGGGTAAGCGTCGGTGAAGCATTGTCGAATATACCCGACCCCGATCTCCCCAATGACTTGCCCAATCATGATTATTCAAAATACAAACTGCAGTTTAACGGTTATCTTGGGCATAGGGTTTTAGACCCTGAAAAGCCTGCTCCAACTGTTACCGCCCGTGGCGATAACAGAGGCGGTGTTGTCATTTTACCTCATCCGAATGCCCAACGCAGAATGTCTTGCCGTGAATTAGCAGCGGTACAGAGCTTTCCGTTGGATTATAAGTTTTCCGGCAATCGCTCATCGGTGTATCGTCAGATTGGAAACGCAGTCCCACCATTGCTGGGTTATGCCGTTGCAAATGTTTTCAATCAATACGAAGGGAGTGACAAGTAGATGTTCTCAAAAGATTTTGTCCCGGCAAAACCTTTCCCTGATTTCAAGTGGAAATGGGCTTGCTTACAATGCACCGAGGGTATCAACGACCCCGTTATCTTATTGGGCGTTCTTTTCCGCATGAAAAAGCTGGAAGGCCGTGGATTGAAATATAGTTCGCAGGAATTTGCAGATGAGCTTGTTGAGCTGTCGAATGATATAAGTGACTCCATTGGTGTTGATCTCGCAAGGCGAACAGGTGAACGAAACATTATTCGCAATTCCGGTCAATATTGGAAAGCTGTCGGACTAATCCCTGATGACAGCCGAGGACTGATTCGTCTTACCGATTTTGGACGCCGAGTTGCTGAGCATGATATTTCTCAGACAGAGTTTTCAGCAATAACCGTTCAGACATTCAAGTTGCCAAACAGTCATATCCAGACTACAGCTGAATGCCTAAATTGGGAAAGCCACAGCCTTATCATTTACCCCCTCAGAATTATTCTGTCAGTAATTATGGAACTCAAAAAGAGGGGACAAGGCTACTTAACCACCACAGAATTGACGAAAATTATCATACCTCTTTCCGGCTGCCATGCACAGATTGGGGACTATGTGAATTTTGTTCTTTGGTATCGCTCCGGCGAGATTACCATTGCTGACTGGCCTAACTGCTGCGAGGGCGCTAATGATTTCCGCATTGCCAGAGAATATCTTCTGTTCCTCGAAAATTATGGCTACTTGGAAAAGGCGGATGGAGTAGCACGGGATGCTGAACAATATCACATCAATGCTCTGATCGAATCTGAGATTGCTGAAATTCTCGCAACCCCGATTACCGATGCTTCTCTGCAAATGATCTTGGATCAGATTCGCACAAGCGAAGTTGCATCAGAAGTGGAACGCAAACGAGTTCAGAATTTCAGAATCAGTCGCCCCAACCAAGCCAAATTCCGTCACGATGTTCTTGCAGCCTGCCAGCGGTGCATAATTACGAATGTCACCATGCCAGAAGTGCTTGAAGCTGCACATATCAAGCCATTCAAATACAACGGCGAAGATACTATTGCAAATGGATTTGCAATGCGGACTGATATTCACACATTGTTTGATACTGGACATCTTCGCATTTCCGAGACGGGTATTGTTGAACTGTCTACGAGAGCGCGAATGGACTACGGTGCTACCATCCCACCGAGAATTGTTCTTCCCGACTTCACCAATCGGGACTTCATCAGATGGCGTTGGGAAAATTACAACGGCATTTAATTTAGGATATAGGAGGTACAAAGATAATGTCGCTTGTATTCAAAAAAATCGAAAGCGGAGATATCTTTACACGGGATTTCAGTCCTCTTGTCCGCAACAATGAAATAACTTTCCCGACATCAGAGGAAATAGCAGTAGTTTATGGACCGAATGGGACTGGTAAAACAAGCCTTATTAAGGTTTTGGGAGATGCCAAAGGTACAAAGGTCGAATTCTCTCTTGACGGTACAGAGTACCAATCTGGGGCTGATGTCTTTCATATAATTAACGATCAAAACAATCGCAACATCATTTCCGGTGAAACTCGTGACTTTTTTCTGGGAGATAATATCCGGCACGAGTTTGAGTTACAAGACCAAGTGGCAGAGGATCGCAGTGCTGTTATTTCTGCAATTTTATCCCTTATAAAAAACACATTCGGCATATCGGCAGGCAGCAGCCCGTTGATCGAATTATTGCCTAAAGCTGAACTGGCTGCTTTTATAAAAGATTGTGCTAATAGCAAATCAAAGGGCAATCGTTATACAACTGATGCGCTTGTGGCATTATTGACATCTCTGGAACGCCATACTGTTCCAGAGTATGACTCGGATAAACTTGCATTTATTCAGAGTGACTGGGCAAACAAACAATCCATAATAAGGCAGCTTGAATCTCTGGCTGGTGCTGAAATTACTCCAAACGCTCATGTTCATGAAATTGAGGAAAACACTGAGGCGATTGGTATTCTTTCTCGCTTCCACAAGGATAAATGTATAGTATGTGATAATGAAGATATTGACTGGGAAGCGCTACTAGAAGCGAAAACTGCCCATAGACAAGCTACACTTGATGCACTGGAAGGAAAAATCAGAGAAGCAATAGAGAAAACAATTCCGCTTGTACCCACTTCTGATCCATTTGAAATAAAGGCTTGCCTGTTAAATGCGATTGCAAGCGGTGATGCCGAAGCAATTGCGGCTTTGTCCAGAGAGATAACAGCATACAAGGATCTATATTGTGAACTGGTGGAAAACGGAATTGTTGACATCGTAAACGGAAGTGAACTCGTTGCGCATCACGCTGAGTATCAACGCATAATTGCAGAAAGACCTGATATTGCAGACGAAGACTACCTCTATATTCAAGAGATAATAAGCAATAGTATGAGTAAGCCGCTCACCATCGAGCGAGATGAAAATAGACGGCTACGGATTTATCTTTCAAATCAAGAGTTTCTCGGGAAAACACGGGACGAATTGCCGCTGAGTACAGGAGAGCAGAATTTTCTCTCTCTGACATTTGAATTTCTGAAAGCAAAGAATTCTGAATGTCCGATAGTAGTGATTGATGATCCGGTGTCCAGTTTCGATTCTATTTACAAGAATAAAGTAGTGTATGCGATTGTGAAAATGCTGCACCATAAGAAACGGATCGTATTAACACACAATACGGACTTAATTCGCTTACTTGATGGCCAGTATAAGCGTTGTTTCAAGCTGTATCTGCTAAATAATACGGACGGAGAGCTTAATGGTTTTATTCCGTTAAAAAATAATGAACAGGAAATGCTTATCAGTCTTGAAAAACTTCTGACTGCTTTTAGAGAAAGTGTTCCTTGCCATGTCGTCAGTCCAGAACTGTTTCTAATTTCTATGATCCCCTTTATGCGCGGATATGCAAATATTATTTGCAACAGAACGTTGTTTGAGTCTCTGACCCAAGTAATGCATGGTTATAAAACAGAAAAGGTGGACATTGCAAGAGCATATTCGGAATTGTTTGGAGCACACCCGGAACATCTCCCGATTTCCTATGAAGTTTCGGTGGAGGATATTCTCAGCAAAACAGTCGACGGTGTACACTTGCTTGATACCGGGAAATTTCCTTTGCTGGATAGAACACTGCGCCATTCGTTTGTGTATCTGTTTCTTCGCCTTATGGTTGAGAAAAACCTCGTTGAAAAATTCGGGATTGACACTACTCGCTATGAACAACTTGGGCAGATAATATCGGCTGCATATCCTGATGAAAACGATGTTGAGCAAATCCGCAATCGTATCCGGCTGACATCAAAAAAGACGCTCATCAACGAGTTCAACCACTTTGAAGGAAATTTGAGTATTTTCCAACCCGCTATTGATATTACCGATCAAGCACTCGGAAGAGAGCGAACTGATCTTATAACTTTCATCAGTACCTTATAAATCCCTTTGAAACAAAAGGCGCACTTCTAATGGAACAAGAGTGTCGGAAGGGCATTCCTCCAAGAGCCTCCATCTATCAATTTGGCAGTTTAGAACTGCATCTGTTGAGAGTATATGTCGAATGCTTGCGTCCTCATCAGCAACAGTTTTTACCGACGTATTCAGGATAAGATAAGGTACAATAAATTTGCATAGGTAGATGAACGATCCAGCCAATTTGGCTGGATCGTTCTATTATCCGTCTTCAGTTTCCGTGAACTGAAAGACCTCTTCGATTGGGACCCCAAAGACATTAGCAATGTCATAGGCAAGTTTTAATGAGGGATTATATTGCCCCCGTTCTAACCTGACAATGGTTTCTCGCCGGACACCTACCCTGTCTGCCAGTTCGCCCTGAGTGATGTTCTGTTTCCGCCGAAATTCGACGATTTTTGTCTTCAGCTCGGTCATTCAAAATACTCCCCCTCATCTGTGGCCTCCAGGTAGAGGAAGAATGCATATTTCAGAAGGGATGGAAGATTGATTCCGATGAGGGCAAACATGATGCCGCCTTCTATGAAGGCTTTTTCCTTAAACGCTAGTGCTAAGAACACGATAGCCATGACGCCAATCAGCATTTGAGATATGGTAATGGCTTTATCGGCAGCTCGTGACAAAAGGACTCGGTCGCGCTCATCAACCATCTCGCCGTTGCCGCTCGCCAGCTTCCACGCAACACACAACTCAAACATGACCATTACAAAGCATGAAATAGCGGTGACGGTTAGAAGCGGCTTGATGGCCGTCGAGCCCCAAAAGAACATACAAAGAGTAGCCAGCAGCACAGTCAGGCCTCGACCGGCAACAACGACCCAAGCCTGAGCTCTTAGAGTTATCTTTTTCATAATTCCCTCCATGTGATATATTTGTATCATCTGTGAGAAATATATCACACGCCTGTTCTCCAGTCAAGCAGGAAATTTCGGCTAAAGGATTCCAGGTCGAGAGAACTGCCGGGTCAGACAATCTCGTCTTTCCTTATGGCATTTATAAACTCCACATATTCGCCCTTTGCCTCCGGTTTTTGTTCATACCAAGACCTAATATGAAAAGCAGACTTGTAAATGCTAGTAATTTGTTCTGGTGTAAATTTAAGGAGTTGCCGGAAGACCCGGTCCATTTCTAGCCCGGTTTCTGTCTGCTCTGCGTGGAACAAAATATCCGGGGATACATGTAGCAAATGGAACAAGTTGCATAACGTTCTAAAGTCAGGATTCCCATTTCCTGCTTCAAGCCTCTTTATTGTTCGTATATCTATTTCGAGCTCATCAGCAACAAATTGCTGTGAGTATCCAAGATCTTCGCGCGCTTGCTTAAAAAGCAGACCAGCCCATTCTCGTAATGAAAACATTTGAACACCTCCCTGCTATATAATGTATCCTGAATAATAGAAAAAGCCTCATGTTTCAAGCCATAGAAGCCCATTCGTGGTATAATAGGTGCAAGAAAAACAGCAAAAATCAGAAAAAACCTTGCACTTGGAGGGCGGCTATGTATCGTTACAGCAATGGGCAGATCAGCCTGGCAGATTTCAAGCAGCCGGTTGGCATGAATCTGAAGGAAAGCAACCGTTGGGTAAAGAAAGCCCAGACGATTCCTTGGCTGGAGATTGAGAAGCGATATGCAGCTCTGTTTACCAACCGCAAGGGCAACGTAGCCAAACCGCTACGCCTGGCTCTGGGCGCCTGTATCATTCAGGCGGAGTATGGCTTCTCGGATGAAGAGACTGCCCTTATGATCCAGGAGAACCCGTACCTGCAGTACTTCTGTGGGTATCCCGGCTATGATGACGAAAAACTGCCTTTTGATCCATCCTTGATGGTGTACTTCCGCAAGCGGTTGACGTCAGAAGTGCTTGGTGAGATCAATGAGATGATCGTACGGGACGCGAAGGAGCGTCAGGCGAAAGATGCCGAACCCAAGGATGATGATGACTCTGACGATGCCCATAGGTCTAGCGGAAACAGCGGCACCATGATCGTGGACGCCACTTGTGCGCCGTCCAATATCCGTTATCCCCAGGACGTTTCTCTGCTCAATGAGGCCAGAGAGAACGCCGAGAAGCTTCTGGATGTTCTCCATAATCCCGCAGATGGGAAGAAGCCCCGCACTTACCGCAAGCGTGCTCGGAAAGATTACCTCAAATACACAAGATGCCGCAAGCATACCGCCAAGATGACCCGCAAAGCAATTGGAAAACAGTTGGGTTATCTCAGACGTGACCTCGATGCCATAGATGACAAACTGTCCTTTGGAAAATCTCTGACCACACGACAGATGGAACGTCTGGATACGATCCGCACCATTTATGAGCAGCAGAAGTACATGTACGATAACCGCACCCACAGCGTGCCCGACCGGATCGTCAGTGTGAGCCAGCCCTTTGTTCGTCCCATTGTGCGTGGAAAAGCCGGCAAACCGGTGGAGTTTGGCGCGAAGCTGGACATCAGTGTTGTAGATGGGTGGACACGGTTGGAATGCTGTTCCTTTGATGCCTACAACGAAGCTGGAAATCTGCAGGAGATGGCAGAACGGTTCCGGGAGCGGGAAGGGCATTATCCCAGCCGCATTCTGGCGGACAAGATCTACCGAAACCGTGAGAATCTCAACTATTGCAAGGCACACGGAATCCGGCTATCCGGTCCGGCACTGGGTCGCCCCAAAAAGGGTGAGACCAGAGACAAGGCTCAGGACTACCGGGATGAATGCGAACGGGTAGAAGTGGAGCGCAAGTTCAGTCTGGCGAAGCGCAAATGCGGCATGGGACTGGTCACCGCAAAGCTGCGGGAGACCGCTGCCCATGTAATTGCCATGTCCGTTTTAGTGCTGAATCTCCACAAGATTCAGTGCGCCCTTTTGAGGCTATTCACCTATCTGACGGCTGTTTTCTCACCGAAGAAAAAATGGACCATTGTTCAGTAAGCATTATATAGTCTATCACATTCATTCAAACATCCCGGTTCATCTGGTGCAGAACTCACGTGCAAACTTACATTTTCTTATCAAGTCCGGAAAAGGCCACGGCCGCCCTTGTTTTTTCATAATTCGGTTGTTGACGTACTTTACTTGCCTGTTTATGTGCATTCTCCTATTTGGAATCCAAGATCATTTGCAAAAGAGGTTCGGGCAATATTGCTGCCCGAACCTCTTTCACATAAACCGATACCACGACTCTGAAAGTTCCTGAATATAAGCAAGGAAGTGATTGGCATCTGCAAAGACAATCTTTTCGTACCCTGCTTCCTCATGGAATGAAGCAATGCGTTCTTTTGTGCTGACCCATAGTGCTCTCATTTCTTCCTGCGTTGACATTGCTATCCCCCTCCTCAATTTACCCGGCGTTCCACAAACCACCTGCCAATATTATCACCGTTCAAGGCGGTGCTTCGCTCAAAGAATAGGTACGTTGGCTTTCCGTTGATCCAGATGGTGTAGCGGTCACCTTGACCACCTGCCTTTAACGCAGGAGATGGGATAATCGCAGAAACCCTATCAATGGTATATCGATGGCCATCCTCCCACACAATTGACTGTGGTTTCATAGTACCGTCTTCGCCGAAGTCCGCATTTACAGAAACATAGACTTTGATAGGCGGCGAATCATGCATTTTGCGTCAACTCCCCAAATAGCTCCGCCACCCGATCAAACTCCTTTGCTGAAGAATCTCCGAAGTTGAGATGTACGTCATCCCTCGTCCAGCCGCAAAGGCAATAGTCACCAGATGGACTAAGCTCAGAGGTGAAATACATGTTCTTCGGCGTTTTTTTGCCATAGCATAGATAGACAGCACGGCACAGAGGTGAGATTTTGGGCTTTGGCATTCGAATTCGAATAATAAGTGCGGAGTCCTTCTTATTCGTAAACTCCTGATAGTCAACAGAAAAGTCTTTATCGGAGTAAGGGCACTGATAAGATGGATTCGCCCGCTCTGCCTTTCTGTAGAAACCTCGTACCGCAGCCCCTTTGCTCTGCATGAGGGAAGCCATCAGCTGAGCCCCAGTTGCATACAGGGCCCGCGGCATTGCCTTATGTTCCAGAAAATATCGCACATCAAATTCAATAGGCACCTTATGCTCCCTTCTCCGTAAAGAACTCTGCCAGCGAGATTCCAAGTCCTTGGCAAACCAATTCGATGGTTTCAATTTGCAGCTGGCCTCCACGCTTCTCCGTATTCTTCAAGGTTGAATACGGCACAGAGCAAAGCTGTGCCAAACGGAAAAGCGTGAGGTTGCGTTCGCCCGCTAACTCCATTACTCTTGCTATTGTGTTCATACAGCCTCCCACCTTCCCTGTGATTTACGATTTACGATTCTTATCCTATCAGAATGCCTGTCCGTTAAACCGTACACCGTTATAGAACTCTGCCTACAACACGGAAGGCAGCACCCGGCACAATGGCTCTAGGCGCATAGTCCTGATTGTAGGAAAGCATGACGGGCTGCATGCGGACTTCACCGTAGCTATCTGTAAAGTCATCACGCACAGACACATCAGGCTCCTGCTCACTATATACTTTCAGATATCCTTCACCATCGTAGATAAAAACACCTACCTGACCTATAGCCAGGGATTCGCACTGCTGCACCCAAACGATCTGACCATCATGGTAGACCGGCTCCATACTGTTTCCAGACACCCGTACACCAAACTCAGCCCCAGCAGGAACAGAATTCTCCGGGAATTGGATCATCTCAAAGGTGCCTTCATCCAAGAACGCACCAGTACCAGCAGAAACCGACAGATTGCTGACAGGCATTTCCCTGTATTTGATAAAGTCTACAGCTCTACTCTCTGGCTTATAGTTGCCAGACGCAATCAGATCGGCGCGGTACTCGCTCACCTTCTGTTGACCAATATCATTCAGCAGGGGCATATAGCTGCCTGTAAAATACGGCAGACTGTCCTCGATATGAAGTGCATAGCAAATTGCAAGCAGCTGATAGGCATTAGGCGCAGAGTTGCCCTTGACCCACTTGTTGATGCCACTTGCACTGACCTTTACGCCGTAGTCAGCGAGAAGAGCGCTGAACTCCGGCAACGTGAGCTTGGCCTTCCGTCTGGCTTCATCGATTCGTTCACCGACGATATTCTGTTCCTTTTCAATTTCTGCATTATACAGGGATTCTTTTGCTGTGGGAAAAGATAGAACCTTCGTATTTCCGTTCTTTGTTTTCATAGCAGAACCACCCTTTCTGTATGCCCAATTATATATGCCGCATACGGCCTTGTCAAGAAAAACGGATAGTTTGTCTACAAATGCGACATTGACACGGATAAATAGTCCGTTTTATTATTGGGACAACAGAAGCAATGAAGGAGGAAACAGTGGATGAACAGATACCGAACCATTCTCCACAGCGACCTCAACAGCTTTTACTCTTCAGTGGAGATGATGCTGAATCCCGCACTACAAGGAAAAGCCGTTGCGGTTTGTGGCTCGACAGAAGATCGTCACGGAATCGTGTTGGCAAAATCAGAGAAAGCCAAAAAAGCAGGCGTCAAGACAGGGATGGTCAACTGGGAAGCAAAGCAGCGTTGTCCAGACCTGATCATTGTTCCGCCTCAGTATGACCAATACCTGAAGTATTCTGAACTGACCCGCAGTATTTATCTGCGATACACAGATCTGGTAGAACCCTTCGGAATGGATGAATGTTGGTGCGATGTAACCGGCTGTCTGAAGTCCGGCATTGAGATTGCTGAGGAGATCCGCAAAGCGACCCGTGAAGAACTCGGCCTCACAGTCAGCATTGGCGTGTCCTTCAACAAGATTTTTGCCAAACTGGGGAGCGATATGAAGAAACCGGGCGCAATTACAGTTATTACCCCTGAGAATTATCAAGAACTGGTCTGGCCTCTACCGGCCTCCGACCTACTGTATGTTGGAAGAGCCACAGCCAAGAAATTATCGGATTACTTCATTCACACTATCGGTGACATTGCAAAAACAGAGCCTGAATTTTTACAACGGAGGCTTGGCATCAACGGGCTGGCTCTTTGGCAATTCGCAATGGGTACAGATCAATCCCGCGTGAAACCCATTGATTATGTTGTCCCAGTAAAAAGCATCGGCCATGGCATTACCTGCACTGCGGATCTGCTCACAGAAGACGAGGTATACCGCGTGATGATCGAGCTGTCGCAAGACATTGGACATAGACTTCGGCTCCACAAACTGGCAGCGACCGGTGTTCAGATAACTATCAAGAATGGTGACCTATCCTATCGTCAGTATCAGGCCCCTTTAGCCTTTGCGACTCAAAGTCCTCAAGAGATCTCCCTGAAAGGGAAAGAGTTATTCTCAAGAAACTATAACTGGGCCGTTCCGGTTCGGGCAGTGATGATTCGCGCCATTAACCTCGTTCCACAAGGGACTCCACTCCAAACATCTTTGTATTTCGATTCAGAACGTGTCCTGCGGAGGGAACGCCTGGAGGATACGATAGAAGACATCCGTCGCAGGTTTGGCAGCCATGCGATCTACTCCGCAGCTTGCATGGGAGATATGAAGATGCCAGGACATAGGGATCACGAAGTGATCATGCCATCCATGATGTATCAGTAGGAGGAAGTAATAACGAGCGTTGTACTAATGGACAAACTTTCCCAGCAATCGCTTTCAGGCACTGGTAAAGGAGGCGGTTAAATTTGAAAGTATTATCGAGAAGGGACATTGAGAGGTTGTCCAGGAATATTTTGCGACAATACATCAATCTCCCCGAAAACCGAGGCAAGCACTTCGAACAAATCGATCCGGTAGAGTTTGCCCGTCAAATGTACGGGATCGATTTTGAATTTAGGTATTTGTCCCGGCAAGGGTCCATTCTGGGGATCACATCCTATGGTGATGTTGGCGTTGAGGTTTGGAACTGCGATTGGGAGCCGGAATTGTTTTTCCTGGATAGCTCAACCGCACTCATTGACTGCTCACTTCAAGACATGCGGCAAATTGGGAGGCGCAACTTTACCATGATGCATGAGGTGGCACATCTTATTTTCAAGATGCTGTTCCCTCAAGACTACGGTGTAAAACATCGAACAACGCCTCTGCGATACCATCTCGCAACCGAGCAGACTAATGGCAGAATCACGAATTGGGAAGAGTGGCAGGCTGATGTGTTGGCGTCGTTCCTCCTGCTCCCCAGAGAATTGGTCCTTCGTACAATGATCGGTGCAGGTTTTTCGTCTGGCATCCGGCTTCTAAACCGCAAATTTGCTCAGCAGGAGTATGTACGCTTTAAAGGGATGTCTGAGCGGCTCGGCGTATCTAATCAGGCACTAGCCATCCGGATGAAGCAGATGGGTCTAATAGAGCGAGAGTATCTCAAAAACCCAGATGACCTCGTCAACATCTATGTGGAGGACCAGGAATGGCAAAGGCTTCAGATGTAAGAATCGCAATGCGAATTGCCGTGCGCTGTCCAAAATGCAAACAGCGTCTATTCGATAAAACAACTGCGACAACTGGCTTCATAGAAGTCAAATGCCCTCGATGTAGCAAAGTCACCACAGTCAATCTGAGTCTGAGGCGTGTGGGGCTGCAATACCGTATTGTGGGTAGAATTCTTTATTAAGCAGAGACAGCATAACTGAATATGGATAAGTAGTACCGGACACAGGGGCACAGCGACCACCATTTCGCCGGACAAACCCAGAAAGAGCAATTCTTTCTCTGGGTTTGTCCGGCGTTCTTTTTTGCGCCCTGTTGTGCTGCTCCAGAAGGAGTATGCATGGTACTGCAAATCAAGAATCATGACATAGCATCGGCGGATTGCATATTGCCGATTATCCCGCGTTGCTGCGGGCCTCCCTTCTGAGATTTGGAATTACCCAAATTTCAGAAATGGAGTCCTGCAAACAAAAGTCAATAGCTGAAATGAAAAAAGTCCCGCAAAA
>OLVO01000681.1_pt1 | contig 38529 bp, 43 predicted proteins | sample 1672571 | NCBI WGS metagenome assembly OLVO01 (sample SAMEA3136700, study PRJEB25190) | human gut metagenome | biome: human gut; feature: human-associated habitat; material: faeces | place: Austria | collected 2013
ATGTAATTTATGTACCGACAGATAATACAGTTGCTTCCAACACAGAGATCATCAACAACATCTGCCTTCCGGCAAAAGTTCCGGTAATCACAGGCGAAGAAGGTATCTGCAGCGGATGCGGTGTTGCGACACTTTCCATCAGCTATTATGATATCGGATACAAGGCTGGTGAGATGGCATATGATATTCTTGTAAATGGCGCAGATATTACAACAATGAATATTGAATATGCACCTCAGGTAACAAAGGAATACAATGCTTCTATCGCAGAACAGCTTGGTGTTACAATTCCTGACGGATATACAGCGATCGCAGCAGAATAAAAAATTAAAACAGAAGTGCTAAAATGGGAGAGTTTCCTTCGGGAAGCTCTCTATGCTTCAAAAGGGAGGGTTTCATTTGCTTTTAACAGCATATTTATCATCATTAAATCCGGCGGCATTATTCCGTTCACTGCCGGGGTCCTGCGCACAGGGGTTAATATGGGGCTTACTGGCGTTAGGCGTGTATATTACTTATAAATTACTGGATTTTGCAGATCTGTCAGTAGATGGCTCACTGGCAACAGGCGGCGCAGTTGCGGTCATGTTGATCCGTGGCGGGATGAATCCGTGGCTGGCTTTGATTTTTGCTTTTCTGGCTGGTATGGCAGCCGGTTTTGTAACGGGTATTTTACATACTGCGTTAGGGATTCCTGGGATTCTGGCAAGTATTCTTACCCAGATATCTCTGTATTCCATTAATCTGAATATTATGGGCTGCTCTAATCAGGCAGTCAGTGTGGATAAATATAATCTGGTAGTATCACTTCGTTATGTATCAGATTCTACAGCAACTAAGATTCGTGTCTTTACGACCTGTATTTTGTTCTGTGTCGCAGTAGTAGCAATCCTGTACTGGTATTTTGGAACAGAACAGGGACATGCGATCCGTGCTACCGGATGTAACAAGCAGATGGCAAGGGCACAGGGTATCAATACAGACTTCCACACAGTACTTGCACTGATGATCTCCAATGGACTGGTAGGACTTGCAGGTGGACTTTATGCACAGTATCAGGGCGCAGCAGATGTCAATATGGGGCGTGGAGCCATTGTAATTGGACTTGCAGCCGTTATTATTGGTGAAGTTCTGTTTGGCAAGCTCACAGCCGGTAAGAAAATGGCTTTTGCATGGACATTATTCTCGGTCATTGCAGGCGCGATCATCTATTATCTCGTATTGAGCATTGTATTATGGCTGAAATTCCCGTCCGATGACCTGAAACTGTTCTCAGCTATCGTGGTAGCCATTTTCCTGGCGATTCCGTATCTGAAGGAAAACAGTAAAAAGAAAGCAGGTGCGAAATAATGGCAGAGATGTTAAGAATTGAAGACGTATATAAGACATTTAATGCAGGAACAATTAATGAGAAAAAGGCATTATGCGGTGTTAATCTGACTCTGGAAGAGGGAGAATTCGTAACGGTGATCGGTGGTAATGGAGCCGGTAAATCCACAACACTGAATGCGGTGGCAGGTGTATGGCCGGTAGATTCTGGAAGAATCTATATAGGCGGCGATGATGTGACCAGACTTTCAGAGTATAAGAGGGCAAAGTACCTTGGTCGTGTATTTCAGGACCCTATGACAGGAACTGCAACAACAATGTCAATTGAAGAGAATATGGCGATTGCTGCCAGACGTGGTAAGACCAGAAGGTTGACCTGGGGCATTACCAAGGCAGAGAGGGATACTTATAGAGAGATGCTTAAAACGCTCAATCTTGGACTGGAAGACAGACTGACCAGCAAGGTTGGTCTGCTCTCAGGTGGGCAAAGACAGGCAATCACTCTGCTGATGGCATCTATTCAGAAGCCAAAGCTTCTTTTACTGGATGAGCATACGGCAGCGCTGGACCCTAAGACAGCAGCGAAGGTGTTGGAGATATCGGATAAGATTATTGCAGAGAATCATCTGACGGCAATGATGGTCACACACAATATGCGGGATGCCATTGCCCATGGCAATCGTCTGATTATGATGCATGAGGGCAAAGTCATCCTGAATATTGCTGGAGAAGAGAAGAAGAAACTTACAGTAGAAGACCTTCTTCATCAGTTTGAGCGTGTCAGCGGCGAAGAATTTGCCAATGATAAGGCATTATTATCATAGAGCCGGTTACTTATTTGCATAATTTAAAAGCAGTACAAGTATCAGCATATGTACCGGATAAAACGCATAGCAGATATACTGGAATGCCTTGCTATGATATCCCTGCCGTCCGCGGTACAGCCAGATAGGAATCAGTGCCAGCAATGCAAGCCCCTGTTGGCAGAGTTCCATATCCATTCCGAATAACCGGATTGGATACATCAGTCCGCCCAACATTTTTACGTTTATCCAGTAAAGTGCAAGTATCTGGCCTGCCAGACACCACCATTTCCTGCCTCTGAAAAAATAAAAAATAAATACAGTGAGTACACCGGCACCGTAGTAATCTACCATGCCTAAAGTTCCAAGCACACTTCCCAAAATCACAACCACCACTGAAACTGTCACATAAGCCCAGGGCTTTTGCTTTTTGTGAACGGTCTCCATCAGATGGATTCCTGACAGGCCAAGCAGAAATGTCCAGATTACATTTTGGTGAACAGGATAAAACCATGTTCCGCCATACATCAGATCAAATGGTATTTCTGACAGAAGTGCGAACACCAGCAGCCGCTGTGCATATTTTTTGAAGCTATGAGTATGAAAATACCCCTCTACTGCCATAAATGCAAAAATAGGGAATGCCACCCTTCCAACACAGGTCAGCCAGTCCTGCGCCGGGAGAAGAGTAGCCCAGAGATGGTCCATCAGCATAAACAGCATGGCTATAATATGAAGTGCTGCTGTGCTGATATCATGGCACCTTAATCTGACCGTAGATACGTTTGTTTTGTTTGTTGTCATATTTTCACTCCTTTTTCAAAAATGTGTAAAAACCTTGGGATACACTGGTGTACTGTATCATTGACTTTCAGCTAAATAACGCAGATGAAAACTTATACAAGTTATTTGGTGAAATGTCAGTGATACAGTACACTAGGCTATGGGCATCATAATGTCATACAACAGGAACATCCCGGTGTTCCACAGAGGTAGAGAATACAATCAGTGTCTTGGTCCGGCCAAAGTGCTGCAGTTCATTGATGAAGTGGTCCAGCTCGATTGTTGTCTGGAATGCTACTTCGATAAGCATGGCATAGTCTCCGGTGACACAGTTACATTCGATGACATTGGGGATTGCCTGAATGAAGGGATAGAATTCTTTCTTCTGATATGGCTCTACTTCCAAATTAATAAAAGCTTTGATATGATAACCAAAAAGCAGGTAATTGATCTGGGCATGATACCCGGAGATAATGCCTGCTTTTTCCATTTTCTCAATGCGGGAAGAGACTGCGGGCGAGGAAAGAAAGACTTCGGATGCAATATCTTTAATGGGGGTGCGGGCATTTGCCTGCAGAATTTCTATAATCTTCTTATCAATTGAATCCAGGGTGTGTTCCATGTATATGCCTCCTTTAAGGAATGGAGAGGGACGAATTGTGCAGGTCTGTGTTACTTTCACAATACACCACAGACCAGGGCGCACAATTCTGTTACTTTGAGAGTCGGCTTCGCAAAGTTTGTTTGTGTATTGTGAAGATGTATTTGCGTGCGTTTTATGGGAGCTGTACGTACAGTATAAAAGCCTATATAATCAGCATTTTTAATGTTGAATGTTATGTTTTATGATGATAAGTGTACTCTCATATTTGCAAAATTACAATATGCACACTTAACAAAATTAAGTGAAATTTAGAAAATATTAAAATAATTAATCTAAAATTGGCAAAAGTTGTTTTTGAATAACGTTTTGAATTAAAAGTATTTACAAGTGTTTTTGGTGGGTATAATCTCGTACCATATTTTGAAGCTGATCAGAGCCATGCAAATTGAGGCAGAATATGTTTGTTCACAAGCATATTTGACACAATTTATATGGCGAAGTAACCGCATAAGCAGAAACAGCGATTTTGCGCAGAAATGAGGAGAAGATTATGAAAACACGTATGGAAGCAGATTCAATCGGAACAATGGAAGTACCAGAGGAAGCATATTATGGAGTACAGGCACTGAGAGCAAAGGAGAATTTCTCAATTACCGGAGCGCCAATGAATCCGGTATTTCTGGAAAACTTGGCAAGGATTAAGAAGGCAGCAGCAATAACGAACCGTGATGCATTTGCATTGGATGCCGGTTATGCAGAGGCAATTATCCGCGCCTGTGATGAAGTCATCAAGGGAAGATTTCGTGAAGAATTTATTGTAGATGCGATTCAGGGCGGTGCAGGAACCAGTGCAAATATGAACATGAATGAAGTAATCGCTAACCGCGCAAATGAACTGCTTGGTGGAGAAAAGGGTGGTTATACCAGAGTACATCCTAACAATCATGTAAATATGGCACAGTCTACCAATGATGTCATTCCTACAGCAGGTAAGCTTACCGTGCTTGATCTGCTCAAACCATTATTGTCAGAGCTTGACAGATTAAAGAGAGAATTGACAATTAAGGCAACTGCTTTTGATGATGTGATCAAGATGGGACGTACACAGCTTCAGGATGCAGTACCTATGCGTCTGGGTCAGACTTTTCATGCATATGCTTCCATGGTAGAACGTGACAGAAAGAGAATTGCAGATTCCTGTAAGGAAATGTATACAGTAAATCTTGGTGGTACAGCGATTGGTTCAGCAATCAATGTATCAGATGCATATTTCTACAATGTAGTTCCCTGTCTTGCAAGAATTACCGGCTATCCTCTGTCACAGGCAGCAGATCTGTTTGATGCCACAGAGAATCTGGATGGTTTTGTGGCTGTATCGGGAGCTGTAAAGACCTGTGCTGTGAACTTATCCAAGATGTGTAATGATCTGCGTCTGCTTTCATCCGGTCCGAGGACAGGATTAGGAGAAATCAATCTTCCCGCGAAACAGAATGGTTCTTCTATTATGCCAGGTAAAGTAAATCCTGTTATTCCTGAGGTTGTAACGCAGGTTGCTTTCCTGGTTGTCGGACATGATACGACCATTACGATGGCTGCAGAAGCCGGACAGATGGAGCTAAATGCCTTTGAACCCGTACTGTTTTATAACCTTTTTGAATCAATTCAGACACTGGAAGGCGCAGTAAAGACTCTGATTGATAATTGTATCGTTGGAATCACAGCCAATCGTGATCGTTGTAAGACATTAATGGAAAGCAGCGCCGGTATTGCTACTGCTCTGTGTCCTTATATCGGATATAAGAAATCTGCGGAGATTGCCAAGAGGGCATTAAAAGAGAACAGAACAGTCAGGGAGCTGGTACTTGCAGAGAAGTTACTCTCTGAAAAGGAGCTGAACAGAGTCCTTGATCCATATGCAATGACAGAAGCAGTAACAGAAGTAAAAGCAGCTATCTAATAAAAAGAACACAGTTTATGCTTGCTTTTTTATAAAAGTTGTGCTAGACTTTGCTTTAACGCAACGAAGCGTTACTATGGTAATACTTTGTTGCGTTATATTATTATGAGGAGGATGCTTATGAAAAGAAAATTGATGACAGTTACTATCATTGCCTCTATGATAGCAGCCAGCCTGACAGGTTGCGGATCAACGGGCAGCACAGCTTCTACCACAACGACAACGGAAGCTGCTGCAACGACAGAGACCGGTGCTTCTGATACTTCTTCAGAAACGGCAGCAAATGACTTGAATATTATGATTGAAACTCCGGTGGAATCTCTTGATCCACAGATTGGACAGGATGGTACATCCTTTGAAGTAATTGCAGATTTTACAGATGGTCTGATGCAGATGGACGCAGAAGGTGCGCCGATACCTGCCATTGCTGAAAGCTATGAGCTTTCGGAAGATGGTCTGACATATACATTCCATCTGCGTAATGATGCGAAATGGAGCAATGGTGTGGAAGTTACTGCGGCAGATTTCGTATTTGGCTGGCAGAGGGCAGTAGACCCTAAGAATGCGTGTGAGTATTCTTACATGATGAGTGATATTGGTCAGGTAAAGAATGCGGCAGAGATTATTGCCGGTGAAAAAGATAAGAGTGAACTTGGGGTTACAGCACTGGATGACACCACTTTACAGGTAGAGCTGAATGTTCCGGTGAGCTACTTCCTTTCTCTGATGTATTTCCCGACTTTTTATCCTGTAAATGAAGAGTTCTACAATACCTGTGCGGATACATTCGCCAGCAGCCCGGAGACAACACTGGCAAATGGTGCGTTTATGCTGGATTCTTATGAACCGGCAGCAACCACAATACATTTGAGCAAAAATCCCTATTACTATGATGCAGATAAGATTGCTTTATCAGGACTTCATTATCAGGTAATTCAGGATTCCCAGCAGGCTCTGATGAGTTATCAGACAGGGGCTTTGGATACCACGCTCATCAATGGTGAACAGGTAGATCAGGTAAAGGATGACCCTGAATTCCTTTCTATTGGTGCCGGATATTTATGGTATATTGCACCTAATATCGGAAATGTACCTGAGTTGGCTAACTTGAATATTCGTCTTGCGCTTACCATGGCTATTGACCGTGAAGCAATCACCAATGATGTATTGAAGGATGGTTCGAAACCTACTTATACGGCTGTGCCGCCTCAGTTTGCGACAGGTCCTGATGGTTCTGATTTTGCGGCAGACCAGACCCAATTTGCAGAGGTATGCTCTTATGATGCTACCAAAGCAGCTGATTACTGGGCAAAAGGCTTAGAAGAGCTTGGAATCACAGAGCTTAGCCTTGATATGGCCGTGGATGCAGATGACGCACCTCAGAAGGTAGCTCAGGTAATCAAGGAGCAGTGGGAGACAACTTTGCCTGGATTTACTGTAAATCTTGTTATCGAGCCAAAGAAGCAGAGACTGCAGGATATGCAGGAAGGTACTTTTGAGATCGGTCTGACACGTTGGGGACCTGACTACGCAGACCCTATGACCTATCTGGGTATGTGGGTAACAGGCAACTCCAATAACTATGGCTTCTGGAGCAATGCAGAATTTGATGCAATGATTGATGAATGTACGACAGGTGATTTGTGTACAGATGCAGAGGGACGCTGGGCAAGGCTCTATGATGCAGAGAAGCTTGTTATGGATAATGCCGTAATCTTCCCGCTGTATACACAGTGCAACGCAGAAATGTTATCCTCCAAGGTAACAGGCGTAGAGTATCACCCTGTTGCATTGAACAGAGTATATAAGAACGCAGTAAAGAGCGAGTAATCCATAATTACATAGCATAAAAGATGAAGGTGTCTGTAGAATGATGTTCTGCAGGCACTTTTTGCATGTAATGAAAAAGAAAAAAAAATATGATAGAATATATTTGTATTAAGTAACAGGAAGGGGGATTTCTATGAATTCCTATATTGATATGCATTGCGATACGCTTCAGAGAACTTTTACACAGGGGGCTTCCAGCCTTTATGATGGGGAAGGTATGCAAAGTATAAAGCTGATGCAGGAAGCAAAACAAATGTGTCAGTTCTTTGCCGTGTTCTTCCCGCCAAGAGATGTTCCATATGCAGATGGAACACTAAGACCTGCTATGCCTTCAGATGAAGAGTTCTTTGCAATATTGGCTGAGAATCTGCGAAAAGAGGCTGCCATGCACAGGGATGTGATTGCAATGGCGGGAAATGCTGCAGATATTATGAATAATTGGAGTAAAGGCTTATCTTCAGCGGTGTTGACTGTAGAAGACGGAAGAATGGTACAAGGCAGGATGGATAGACTTTTGTTTCTGTATGAACAGGGAGTGAGGGCAATTGCGCTGACATGGAATTATGCGAACTGTTTCGGATATCCCAACTCAAAGGAACCCGAAATCATGTCCAAAGGACTGACAGATTTTGGCATAGAAGCAATTGGAGAGATGAATCGGCTGGGAATTATGGTAGATGTATCGCATTTGTCAGATGGAGGTTTTATGGATGTGGCAAGATACAGTACGAAACCATTCATAGCGTCCCATTCCAACTGTAGGGAATTGACTGCCCATCCAAGAAATCTCACAGATGAGATGATTCGGATATTATCTGAAAAAGGTGGCGTAGCAGGGCTGAATTTCTGTCCTGATTTTGTAGTTCCAAGAGGAGCGCAGCCCGATAGTACAGTAGAATATCTGGCAAGCCATGTGTTGCATATGCTCAAAGTCGGAGGAGAAGACTGTATTGCACTGGGAACAGATTTTGACGGTGTAAGCGGTCATCTGGAGATTAGCCATCCGACACAAATGGAACGTTTATTTGATGCCCTTCATAAGAAAGGACTGACACAGAGACAGCTGGATAAGTTCGCCAGTGGAAATGTGCTGAGAGTAATGAAGGAATGTATTATATAAATAAATCACAAACAGATTTTTTATTTTAACTCAACCATATCCGGATTGGTCTTGTAGTACATAGCACGTGATAATTTGTCTTTTTCAAGATATCCATGGGATTCCAGATTACCCAGGACCTGCTTGCGCAGATATGTTGAATCGCTGATACCCAGATACTCTGCAATTTCTGATACTTTATGGGCTTTCAGATAGCAGAAGGACAATACTTTTTCATCCAGCGCTGTACCATTAGGGACTGGAACAAATGTTAATACAGGAGTATTCGCATCTTCTAAACCGCTGTCATATGTCAGATCAGGGAGTACTAAGGTAAAATGGTCGGAAGAAGAACATATATAGGGTTTATGTGCCTCATTGGCATCTTTATATTCCTCGATAATTTTATCAAATCCGGTACCGGCAGCTTCCATTACATTACATGCTACAAGGATATTAGCAATTAATTCATTTCTTCTTTTAGAAATGATACCTGACAGGTTGTATGTTTTACCCAGCTTTTCACCTCGATAAAATCCACCAGGTGAGGATATTTCAAGCCTGTCTTTTAACATATCAATCTGAATTTGTGTTCCGTCCAAGTAATAATCTCTGTGAGCTACTGCATTGATGATACCTTCAAATAAGGCACGCTGAGGGTAGGAATCAATATTCTGGCGTACATGATCCAGTTTTATCATAGAATGGTTCATTCGCTGATTTACAAAATCTATCATATATTGAATGGTAGCAATGATATTTCCATGAAAGCGATTGATTGTGATAATCCTTTCACTGCCTTTATTAAAGCCGGAGAAGACGGAGCACTGAACGGCAGTTTTTTCACCACTATAATTATCTGCGAATAGGACAGCTCCATTTGACAGAAAGCGTTCTTCGTTATAAAAGCCTATGGAATTTAGAAATTTTTCCTTTAATTCATGACCGTCATTGTGATTCTTATAGAAGCTTTGTAGAGTTGTGAATTGAGCAGGATCATATATGGTATCTGATGTCAGTATATCATACTGAATATTTTTGCTCTGTATGCTCATTTCTATGATTTCCTCATACGTAGCGCCGTTGGTAAAGCCGTCACGACGCATAAATATAGATGGAATATTTTTATATTTTAGTATAATTGGTTTCACAACAGATTCTGGTATTGTAACCCGAATAATAAATCTTTCATCATTTTTGATTTCATATCGAATAAAAGAAATTTTCATCTGTGGTCTTGGGGTCAGATGTTCATTGACCTGGTTATTAAAATAGTTTCGTTCATTATCTGCAGTTTTGCGATCAAATCCGATTAATTTATTTGTTTTATCCTCAACTCCAATATAAAAATCACCTCCGGATGCGTTGGCGAATCCGGCAATTGTTTTTAACCATCCTATAACATCTTCACGATTTAGAATACCTTTGCATTCGAATTTATCATTTTCCAATTGAACATTATCTATGATTTCTTCCAAAAACATATGTTATTTCCTCCCGGTAGATAAGTTACTTCAATGTTACTTCAAACTCACTTCAAAGTCAACTTCAAACTCACTTCAAATACACTTCAAGTTACTTTGAAGTATTCCATGCATTCATATTTTTATGTATTTATGAAGAAAAAACCCAAAGGTATAATAAAATTATTATACTTTCTTCAAAATATTGGTATTTGATTTCTGCCCCACACTTGTCTAGAATAGTGCCTATCAAATAGATAGCAAGGGAGCTAACGAAGAGATTCGTTGGCTCCTTTTGTTTTACTTAGGTCAGATAAACAGATTGGAGTGATAGGGTATGGAAAACGGAAATGAAATGATCAGAATTGAGCATTTACGAAAAAGATACGGAGACTTACAGGTGTTGGATGACATCAACCTCACAATCAAAAGAGGTGAGAAGCTGGTTATCTTAGGACCCAGCGGAAGTGGTAAGAGTACCTTGATCCGGTGCATCAATCATCTGGAGAAACCTACCAGTGGAGAAATCTATATTGGAGGAGAGCTGGTAACTCAGAAGAACTGGATTCAGATGTCCAGAGATCACATGGCAATGGTATTCCAGCAATTCAATCTATACCCACATAAGACTGTATTACAGAATCTGACGATGGCACCGATCAAGCTTCATAAAGTGCCGAAGAAAGAAGCAGAGAAGACAGCAATGGAGTATCTGGATCGTGTAGGGCTTGCCAATAAAGCAGATGCTTATCCGCAGAATCTCTCCGGTGGACAGCAGCAACGTGTAGCCATTGCAAGGGCACTGGTAACACATCCGGAGATTATCCTTTTTGATGAACCGACCAGTGCACTGGATCCTGAGATGGTAAACGAAGTACTGGATGTTATGGTACAGCTTTCCAAGGAAGACATCACAATGATCTGTGTTACACATGAGATGGGATTTGCAAGACAGGTTGCAGACAGAGTCATTTTCCTGGACAGTGCCAAGATTGTAGAGGAAGGAACACCGGAGGAAGTATTCGGTAATCCCAAGAATGAACGTACCAAGATATTCTTTAGTAAGATATTACATTAGTTACAATGAAACATTATATATAGGAAGAAACACGAAATGAGGAGGACAAAGTTATGAAGAAAAGATTTTTAGCAGTAGTGATGGCAGCAGTAGTTACATTAGGGGCTCTTACAGGATGTGGCAGCAGCTCAGAAAGTGCGGGTGCAGGTACATCATCTTCAGGACAGAGAACAGTAGAAGATATCAAGGCAGCCGGTAAATTAAAGGTTGGCGCCAAGTCAGATACTGTAAACATTGGCATGATCAATACGGCTACAGGGGAATATGAAGGGTATGATATTGATGTGGCATATGAGATGGCAGCTAAGATTTTTGACTGCACCTATGATGAAGCTGTAGCCAATAAGCTTTGTGAGTTCACTTCTGTTACAGCCAAAACAAGAGGTGGCCTGCTTGATAATGGAGAGCTTGACTGTGTCATAGCTTCATTCACAGTAACAGATGAGAGAAAGAAATCATGGAATTTCACACAGCAGTACCGTCTTGAACCGGTCACATTCATGGTAAGCAAGGATTCGGGAGCTAAGACACTGGCAGATATGGATGGTTTTGTAATCGGCGTTGGACAGGGTACTACAACAGCAGAACTGATTGAGCAGTATGCAAAGGACAAAGGTATTGATGTAAATTATGAAGTACAGGATTTCCAGTACATTTCAGATGGTGTTGCAGCCTTAAAGACTGGTCAGATTGATGCTTACTCTGTAGACCGTACAGGTCTGATAGCTTATATGGATGATTCCATGATGCTGACGGAAGATGCATTTGGAGTACAGGATATCGGTATTGCATTAAAGCTCGGCAATGATGAACTGACCAAGTTCATGGATGATACATTAACAGAACTGAAGGAATCAGGCAGACTTGATGAATTAAAGGCTAAATGGGGCATCCTGACTGATGAAGAAGTAGCAGCAATGCAGTAATCAGGAATGATAGATGCAGCGAAACAGATGAGATAAAGGTGGTGGCGATATGCTGGAGAGTTTATTAGATCCCTGGAGATGGGAAAGATCATTTCAGGACTTCCCGGATTATCTGGCAGGATTTGGAATGACATTAAAGGTAACAGTGGTAGGCTGGCTCATAGCCATGGCAATCGGTATTTTGCTGGGGTTGATCTCTACCAAGGAGAATAAGGTTCTTAAGGCTATTTATCAGATATATGTACAGTTTTTTCAGAATACACCTGTTACTATCCAGTTCTTCTTCTTTTACGTAGGAGTTCCGGTGATCATTAAGCAGATATTACATATGTCTAAGACCTACAGACTCTCCAAGTTTGTCATCGGCATCTTCGGTGTAGGTTTGTATCACGGTGCTTATATTGCAGAGGTTATCCGTTCCGGTATACAGGCAGTACCCACAGGCCAGAAAGAGGCAGCCTTTTCACAGGGCTACACGGAGAATCAGGCAATGCTCTACATTATCCTTCCGCAGACATTGAAAATGATTCTTCCTCCTCTTACAAGCCAGACATTGGCTTTGCTGAAGAACACATCTACCCTTGCTATGGTAGTTGGTCTTGATCTGATGTATTACGCAGATAAGAGTGTTGGATATACAGGATATTTCCAGGGATACCTCATTGCAGCTGCCATGTATTTTGCAGTATGTTTCCCATTGGCAATGCTTGTAAAAGTATTTGAAAGAAATGCAGCCAGAAATCCCGGAGAGAAGAAAAGAAGGAAGAAAACAGTGATGGAGGTGGCATAATATGAAAAATGTACTTACAGCAGACAATTTAACCTATATGTTAGGTGGTATGAAGCTTACACTGGAGATTGCCGTATGTGCAAGTGTCATTGCTATCCTGTTAGGTACGATTCTGGCGCTTGCCAAGACATATTGTAAAGGAAAGACAGGTTTTTTGAACATTCTTGCAACGGTATATGTGGAAATCTTCCGCTGCACGCCACAGCTGTTGTGGATATTGATGTTTCGTTTTTTCGTAAAGGGCGGCGGCTTTAAACTGGGAGTGGTAAGTCTGAGCGTTGTATCTGCTCCTTATATCTGTGAGATTGTCAGAGGTGGTCTGAATAATATCTCCAAAGGACAGTTCGAAGCCGGTTATTCCCAAGGGTACAGCTTCTTTAAGATATTACGGTTTATTGTTCTTCCACAGGCATTCAGGGCAGTCATTCCATCCATGATGTCACAGATTGTTTCTGTTATCAAGAGTACTTCCCTTCTGGCATCTATTAATATCTTTGAATACTTGTTTACCTGCAATACGGTCATGGTCAACTCCACAAGTCTTAGTGGAATCTTTACCGTATACGCTATGGAAGCAGCAGGATACTTCATTGTGTGTTACCTGCTTGTAATACTTGTCAATGCAGCCAGCAAAAGACTGAGATATGCATAAGTAATCATAAGGAAGGTGTCAGGGATGAAAGTAGGTATGTTTAATTCACTCAGAGGCGGCGCTGCAAGATTTGCTGAGAGTGTAAAGAAATATAATGGCGATATTGAGTTTGTGGATTTGGATTGTCCACCTACGCTGGAAAATGTAGAGAAATTAAGAGGCTGTGAAGGTTTTCTTTTCTCTCCTTTCAAGAATGATGGAGATATCTTCTGGAAGAAGGTCAGTGAAGTGGGAGTGAAATATGTAGTGACCTGTTCTGCCGGCTATGATCATTTTGATCTTGCAGCCATGAAAAAATATGGATTGAAGGCAGCGAATGTTCCTTTCTATTCTCCCAATGCAGTAGCAGAACATGCAGTGATGCTTCTGCTGGCTTCTCTGAGAAAATTGAGGACGCAGTTTGAGAATATATCCCAATATAATATGTCTTTGGATGGACTGATGGGGTCGGAAGTCCGCAATCAGGTGATTGGCATTGTGGGCGCCGGCAGAATCGGGACAACAACCATTAAGATCCTTACCGGATTTGGACCAAAGAAAATATATGCCTGCAGCCCGGATGAAAGAGATGAAGTGAAACAGATGGCAGAGTATGTATCTATTGATGAACTCTATGCCAAATGTGATGTAATCATTTATCACTGTGCTTATAATAAGGAAAATCATCATATGGTGAATGCCAAGACAATAGAAAAAATGAAGCCGGGAGTCCTGCTTATCAATGTAGCAAGAGGTGGCTTGTTCGATACTCAGGCGATTCTGGATGGACTTAACAGTGGTAAGCTGGGAGGCGTTGCCCTGGATGTAATCGAAGGAGAGGAGACTCTTAGAAAACCTCAGGGACAGAATGATCTTCCCATATTGGATGAATTGTTAAAGCATGAGAATTTTATTTTTACCATGCACACGGCATTCTATACTGATGAGGCAGACAGAAACCAGTCAGACACGACATTGGAGAACTTCAACGAATATCGTACGACAGGACAGTGCAGATATGAACTTGTGAAATAAGAGGTGGTTATTTGTTTACGACATTACTAAATCTGATGGGTATGATGTTTCTGCTCATTATGACAGGTTTTCTCCTCCGCAAGTTCGGTTTTATTACAGATGCAGGCAAGAAAAGCATTACAGATATATTGCTATACGCAATCCTTCCATGTAACATTATCAAGGCTTTTACAACAGAGCTGGGAACGGATCATTGGAATGACTTCGCAATTCTTCTTGCAATTGCAATCTTTGTACAGATTGTGGCACTGTTCATCTGTAGATTCATGTATAATCGGATGAATCCGGGGGAGAAGGAAGTCTATCAGTACGCAACGGTATGTTCCAACTCAGGATTCCTTGGTAATCCGATGTCAGAAGGTGTATTTGGAGATACAGGATTATTATTTGCATCCGTTTTCCTGCTTCCTCAGAGAGTCGTGATGTGGACGGCGGGTGTATCTTATTTTACCAAAGAAACAGATAAGAAAAAGGCATACAAGAAGATACTGACACACCCCAGCATGATTGCTACTTACCTTGGATTTATCATTATGATATTCCATATCACGATACCATCTCCTATTTATAAAGCGGTATTGTCACTGAGCAACTGTACAACTGCAATGACCATGATGTATATAGGGACGATATTGGCAGGGGTGGATTTTAAGAGTCTGATTACGCTCAAGCAGTTATATTACAATCTGATCCGGTTAGTCCTGATGCCATTGGTTATCTATATGGGTTGTCATTTATTACAGGTAGATCCATTGATTACAGGTGTCTCGGTATTGCTGACCAGTATGCCTGCAGGCTCTACGACCTCGCTTCTTGCGGCTAAATACGAGGCGGATGAAATCAGTGCAGCCAAATGCGTTGTACTTTCTACATTATTTTCAATCATTGCAATACCGGTATGGAGCGTCATACTTCTGGCAGGAATCAAATAGGAGGAGAGAGCTATGGAAATCACAAAAGTAGGAGTCATCGGGGCTGGAGCAATTGGTGCATATTTCCTGTGGGGCATGAGAGAACTGCCCAGAGAAGATATCTGTCTTATTGCAAAAGGCGAGAGAAAAGAACGACTGATTCGCAATGGAATCATTATCAATGGAGAAAGATATGATTACCCGGTAAAGGAACCCCAGGAAGCGGGTAAGGTGGATTTGCTTCTGGTTGCGACCAAATATGGTGCTCTTTCTTCTATATTAGAGGATGCACAGGCTGTTGTAAAAGAAGACACCATTGTACTTAGTCTTTTGAATGGAATTGATTCGGAAGAGATTGTAGGAGCAGCTGTTGGCATGGGACATATGCTGTATTCTCTGATGAGAATATCTGCGGAGAGAAAAGACAATTCTATTTACTTTGATGATGCAGTCACCATGGGACTCTGGTTTGGTGAGAAGGGACACGCCGAACTGACACCCAGAACGCATGCAGTTGTTGATTTCTTTGCAAAGACGACCTGTAAATGTACTTTTAAGCCAGATATTATCACGGAAATGTGGTATAAATATGCAATTAATATATCAAGAAATTTACCACAGGCTGTACTTGGAGTTGGTGTTGGCGCATATGACGACAGCGAACATGTGGAATTTATCTCTCACAGATTATGGGATGAGGTCGATACCGTAGCCAAGGCAAAAGGCATTACAATCAGTCCATATGGATTCGCACACAGTCCCAGAAAAAATGCACATTTATCTACCTTACAGGATCTGATGGCAGGCAGACATACGGAGATTGATATGTTTGCAGGAACGATGGTCCGTATGGGCAGGGAGCTTGGAATCCCGGTTCCATACTGTGAATATACCTTCCATGCGATTAAAGCATTAGAAGAAAAAAACGACGGTAAATTCAATTATCAGGAATTGAAACTATAAATAGCAGTAAAAGACAGGAAAGAGGAGGAGCATTATGAACTACAGAATTAATGAAAATTTATGTCAGGCTAAGTTATCTATTATCAGACGTATATCGGATCTGGCGTTGGAGAATAAACAGCCGGATGAAAGAGTCGTTTTGTTTTCAAGTGGTCAGCCGGCAGATGAGGCTATGCCGGTAGAGCTGGTAAAAGAATATACAGCCAAAGTCATAGATGAATATGGCTGTGATGTGATTCAATACGGTGGACATAAGGGTTATCCTAAGCTTTTCCCTGAGATTCGCAAATTCCTGAATAAGGATGGAGAAGTGGCAAAAGAGGATGATGATTTCATTATTACATATGGCTCTTCAGAAGCAATTTTTGCGGTAGGCAGTGCTTTTATCAAGCCAGGTGACAGAGTGATTGTAGAGAATCCTACTTATTTGAATGCTACTAATTCTTTTAAGTATTGCGGAGCGGAGCTTGTACCTGTTGCAGTGGATGCAGATGGTGTCAATATTGAAGCTCTGGAAGAGGCCATGAAAGGTGGGGCAAGCTTCTTCTATACAATTCCTAACTTCGGCAATCCTTCTTCCATTACCATGAGCCTTGAGAAGAGAAAAGCCGTCTACAAGCTGGCTGTGAAATATCAGATTCCCATTCTGGAGGATAACCCATATGGCTATTTAAGATTCTCCGGCAACGAATATATTCCTCCTATCAAGAGCTTTGACCAGGAAGGAATCGTATTGTATATGGGTACTTTTTCCAAGATTGTAGCACCAGGTATGAGATGCGGCTTCTTATGCGCCAATAAGGAATTGATTCCTAAGTTTGTAGTATTCAAGGGTGTATCTTCCAGTGGTAATATTAACTGGAGCCAGTATATTGTGACAGAGTTCCTCAAGAATGTAGATATTAATGCGCACATTGCCAAGATCAGTGTGATTTATGAAGATAAAGCAAGGGCGATGTATAATAAGATGAAGGAATGCTTCCATCCGTCTGTAGAATATACAATGCCTCAGGGCGGTATGTTCATCTGGGCGAAGCTTCCTGATACGGTCAAAGCCACTGACTTTTGCCTGGATGCAGCTAAGAACCTTAGAATCGCCGTTGTTCCTGGAAATGACTTCTTCTGTGGCAGCCCTGAGGATTGCAGCTACATTCGTCTAAATTTCTCCAAGCCATCTGTTGAGGATATTGAGTATGGTATTGAGAAATTAGGAGAATTAACTTATAAGTACTGCGGTAAGTAATTACAGTACATCAGGAAAGCTGCAATCAGCACCAATTGTTGCAAGAAATTCCCTGGCAATAGGACTGAGCTTATGATTCTTTAGGATAATAATGGAGCGCTTCACTGTAAAGTCATAGTCTGAGATACTGAGTATTTTGCAATGGGGCGGCTCAAGAGCCAGTTCATCTTCGGTGCAGGGCAGCAGTGAAATGCAATTCTGATAGGTAGAGATCCAGAAAATAGCAGTCCTTTTAAATGCAGTCCGTACATAAAAGGCAGGTTCACAGTTAATGGTTTCAAATGCCTGCGTAACTCTTGGCGCAATGACATCTGTAGTAGCAATCGGTTCATTTTTGATCTGTTCCAGTGTAAGAGAATCGTATTTGGCAAGGGGATGATTCTCGGATACAATCACTTTGATTTCTTCCGTGCGAAATGGAATAGAATGAAAGTCATCTGCATTTTTGATAACAGAACGGGTGATGCCAATCTCTGAAATACCGGTTCTGACGTAGTCGGCAATCTGAGGAGAAAGGGCTTCATGAAACTCGAAGTTTACATTGGGATGGGCTTCTACGAAAGAATCAAATAGAAAATGCAGCAGGGAAGGCGGATTGCTCGGTGTCATGGATAATTTAAGCGTACCTTCAATACCATGCATATAGTTCTGTAGTTCCTCATGCATGGAAGTATCCAGGGCGCAGATTGCCTGTGCCTTTTTATAGAAAATCTCCCCGGCAGGAGTAAGGGATATTTTCTTCGCACCACGTTCTACCAGCCTGACACCCAGATTGTTTTCCAGATTTTTCAGCTGCGTAGAAAGTGCAGGCTGGGCAATCATCAACTCCTGGGAGGCAGCCAGAATGTTACCGCATTCAATGATTTTTACAAAGTTATAATAGGTTTCAATTGTCATGTAAATTCCTCTTTTCTCATAAGCGGATATGTATAATATTTTTATTATACCATGTCCTGTAAGTTACGGAAAATAGAATTTTTAGACATAAAGGATAGGAGAGAAAGCATATGAAAAAGTTTTCAGTAGTTATTTCAAGACAGTTTGGTAGTCTGGGCCGTCCGATTGCCCATGAAATGTCAGAGATTCTCAAGGTAGAGTATTATGACAGAGACATTGTGACCATGGTTGCCAAGGAGCATAATATTACCATCAAGGAAGTAAGTGCCCTTGAGGAAAAAGCCACCAAATATTCCATTATGAAGTTCCCTCTTGGTACCGGAACAACAGCAGCACAGGATAAGATCTTTGACACAGAAGCAAAGCTTATCAGAGAGATTGCTGATAAGGAAAGCTGTATTATTGTAGGTAGATGCGCTGATTATATTCTGGGTGATAACCCCAATAACCTGAATATCTTCATCTACGCACCGTATGAAGACCGTCTGGTGAACTGTGTCAATGAGCTGGGCATGGATACCAAGCAGGCTAAGAAGATGATTCATGAAGTAGACAAAGCCAGAGATGCTTTCCATTTAAGATATGCGAAATATAAGCCTAATGATATGGATCATATGGATATCATGGTCAACAGTGCATTGCTTGGCGTAAAAGGTACGGCAGAGTATCTGTGTGATCTGATCCAGAAGAGATTTGCAGACTAGCGCACCGGCTGCGGCACAAAAATAAAAGTTAAGTAAAGGATGAACGCCTTTGCTTAACTTTTTTTATTATCTATGCTACAATCCTATCAACATTTGAAATAGAGAGAGGAATTTGCGATGCAGCAGTTTAAAAGTAAGGACTATGTGACGATTCTACTTGTAATTACCAATATTGCAGTATATATCTTCTGTACAATTCAGGGAAATGTGTTGTATAATATGGGTAGTTTGAGCGTAGTAGACATAATAGATAGACATGATTATTATCGGATATTGACGAGTCTGTTCCTGCATGCGAATCCACAGCATATCTGGGGCAATATGATATTTCTGGCAGCACTGGGAGATATGCTGGAGAAATCGATTGGCCATGGCAGATTCTTTGCCATTTATATGCTGGCAGGCATCGGGGGCAATCTGCTGTCCATGGGACATGAACTGGCTACAGGGCAGTTCTGTTCTACCATAGGAGCCAGTGGTGCTGTATTTGGACTGATTGGTGCGTTGTTATTGCTAATCTGTAAAAATAATGGAACCTATGGACAGATTTCATTTCGCAGAATGATATTTGCAATCGTGTATCTTTTCTATTCCGGGACACAGTCCGAGACAACCAACAATATGGCTCATTTAGGCGGTTTTATAACAGGATTTGCAGTCATGGCTGTCTTTTATTGTATTACACGCAGAAGGTACAAAAGAATCAGATAACTATGGGAAAGGTGCAAGGGTGAAACTGAGTGAAGATTAATATTTACTATGGCGGCAGAGGATTGATTGGAGATCCTACACTGCATGTTTTGAATAAAATACAGGAGGTGTTGTCAGAACTTAACGTGACGATGGAGCGATATGACCTTTATGAATATAAGAACAATATCGTGACCTTGCCACAGACACTCAAGGATGCAGACGGCATTATTCTGGCAACCACAGTAGAATGGTATGGCATAGGTGGATGGATGCAGCAGTTCCTGGATTCCTGCTGGCTCTACGGTGATAAGGAGAAGATATCCCGCATCTATATGTGTCCCATTGTTATGTCAACCACGTATGGGGAACGTGAGGCAATGATGAATCTTACGGTAGCGTGGGAGATACTGGGAGGACTTCCATGCACTGGTATCAGTGGATATATTGCGGATGTGGCTTTACTGGAGCAGAACATGGAATACACCCGTCTGATTGAGAAGAAGGCAGAGGACCTGTATCGGACCATTAATCAACATGTAGCAGTATTACCTTGCTCCAACCAGGCTGTAAAGCAGAAGGTTTCCTTTACGCAGAGCCTTAATCTGACACCGCAGGAAGCAGAGCAGCTTTCAGAGCTGGCTTCCAATGACGTCTATGTGCAGAAGCAGAAGGAAGACATCCAGGAGCTTGCCAGTATGTTCAAGGATTTGATGGAAGAGAAAGGAACTCAGGGCAATACGCCTTTTCTGGAAGAACTCAAGTCGCATTTCTGTCCACAGGCAGGCTTCAGGGCAGTATACCGGTTCAATATCCCGGAGACCTCTAAGCCATTGGTCATTAAGGTAGATAATGCACAGATGGAATGCTATTATGGAACCTGTGAACAGGCAGATGTGGAGCTGCAGATAGCTTCTGATGTCATGAATGAGATCATACAGGGAAGAATGACCTTCCAAAGGGCATTCATGGCAGGTTCCATGAAGATGAGAGGAGATTTCAGAGTACTTCGTACCCTTGATATCATATATGATTTCAGCAATCAATAAAAGAATGGCAGTGTGAAAAAAGAATTTTTCACACGCAACTTTGTGCCTGCGCCCAAAGTTTGCAGGTTACGGAAAGGCATGGTAATTAGTATGACAGACGAGAATTGTATTTTCTGCAAAATTGCAAATGGAGAGATTCCCTCCAAGACCTTATACGAGGATGAGCAGTTTCGTGTAATTCTGGATCTTGGACCGGCGACAAAGGGACATGCATTGATCCTGCCCAAGTCCCATTATAAGAATCTATATGAATTACCGGATGCGACAGCAGCCGATGTTATGAAGCTTGCCAAGAAAATGGCAGCACAGATGACAGAGAAGCTTGGATGTGACGGATTCAATCTGGTACAGAATAACAATGAAGTAGCAGGACAGACGGTATTTCATTTCCATATGCATCTGATTCCAAGATATGAAGGAGACAATCAGCATATCCTGTGGAAACCGACAGAAGTAACCCAGGATGAACTGGAAGAAATCAGAAAACAGATTACAGAATAATAGAAAACAGCAGAGGTTTGTCAATATCATAATTGAGACCTCTGCTGTCTTTTTATTTATTTGCCGCATTTTCAATTAATTCAACAATTGTGTCGATAGAATTGCGTTGTCCGCAGTTCTGCATGGCATCAATATAGGAATGTCTGTTAAAGTACAGCTCATGTACTTTCTCAACCAGAGAAAAGGCGGTCAGATCATCCTCGTTTGCCACCATGGAGAAGCCCTGTTCTTCAAAGCTTCTGGCATTTAAGATCTGGTCGCCACGGCTGCTGGCTGCGGGAAGAGGAATTAACAGACTGGGCTTCCTAAGAGCCAGTAATTCACAGATCGCATTTGCTCCGGCACGGGAGATCACCACATCTGCCATGGCAAAGAGATCCTTCAGATCTTCCTTGACATATTCGAATTGCACATATCCCTTTGTGTTAAGCAAGAGATTGTCTACCTTATCTTTACCACAGATATGAACTACCTGAAAGTCTTCCAGAAGCTGAGGAAGAGCTTCTCTTACCAGCTTATTGACTCCAGATGCACCAAGACTGCCGCCAATGACCATGATGACAGGCTTTCCATCTGAGAAGTGACACATCTCCAAAGCCCTGAATTTATTGCCTTTTGCCAATTCGGTACGGATTGGGGAACCGGTAAGGACTGCTTTATCAGCAGGCAGATCCTTCATGGTCTCCGGAAAATTACAACAGACTTTAGCTGCCACAGGAATGCACAGCTTATTGGCAAGTCCCGGTGTCATATCTGACTCATGTATGATGCAGGGAATTTTAAGAGTGGCAGCAGCCCTTACAACAGGAACGCTGACAAATCCGCCCTTACTGAATACCACATCCGGCTTCAGTTCCTTTAATATTTTGTGAGCTTCTGCAAATCCTTTTAATACACGGAAAGGATCACTGAAGTTCTTGGGATCAAAGTAGCGGCGCAGCTTACCTGTGGCAATCCCATAATAAGGAATGCCGTAGTCGGCTATCAGCTTCTTCTCAATACCATCATAAGAACCAATATACTGTATGTCATAACCTAATTCCTTTAATCTTGGAAAAAGGGCAATATTTGGTGTGACATGTCCGGCAGTGCCACCACCGGTGAACACAATTCGTTTCATGGAAGCCTCCAATTAAGAATTTTTGATTTGAATTAAAGCCTTTGCTAGCTGATCTGGACATGAGGTATTTTTAAATCCGCATTTAATACCCTGTAATTTCTCGATTGCGTCATCTACCTTCATTCCACGGACCAGACTGCAGATTCCTTTCAGATTACCATTGCAACCGCCTGTAAAAGCTACAGATTTAATAATATCGCCGTCTACCTCAAGATCGATCATGGTAGAACAGGTACCGCTTGTTTTGTACTGCATAAAATAATGCCTCCTAACTATATAATACGTAACTGTGCATACTGCAATTCATGAAAATCTCAGCACAGTAATCCCAAATACTAACAAGGATTATAGCAGAAATCTAATTTTGAGAAAAGAGAATCACACAAATTTCGTCATATATTTTGTCGTATGAAAAAGAAATCAGAACCAATAACGTATAATTATGCGGAAACAACATAATTTGTCGAACGATTCATGGGCTTATCCTATTGAGAATCTGCCTTTAAAAGCCTATACTCGTAGTAAATTGCAGAGAGGAGTGTTAGTGTGGAAATAGCAGGAATCAATCAGTCTTTTATTATGGCGATGGCAGTTATCTTTATGGCACTTGGTATCCTGTACCAGGTGGTGATTGGTGTATTGTACCAGCGGATGATACAGTCTACAGATACGTTATCAGGAGGAGATAATAAACTGCTGGGACAGTGCAAAGAGAGATTTATACAGTGTTACAAGTTAAACGGCGGTGTCTCTAATATAAGTGTGTTCGTGGACAAGTTCATGAACAGGCTCAGGTTTGCAGGGATGAGTATGAGCCTGATGAAACATCTGTCAGGACAGCTCATGCTGGCGGGGGTATTTGTAGCCGGCTTTGGTGTATGCAAGGGTATTATAGAAGGTAATCGCTTTGTGGATCTGCTGCCTTTTTATATATTAAGTCTGTTTGGCATCTATCTCTATCTTAGTGTATGCTCGATTGTGGATATTGCCGGCAGAAAACAGATGTTGAAGACGAATCTTACGGATTATCTGGAGAATCATGTGGCAGAACGTCTGGAGCATGGTATGGCGCAGAAAGAGAAGCTTCTGCGGGAACTGGAACAGGTACGAAGCAGCCGCAGACAGAGTGATATGGAGGACAGACAAGAGGATGAGCAAAAGGAGCAGCCTCATACGAAGCCGGAGCCTATCTTCTCACCGGATGAAGCCCTGGAATTGGAAGAGCTTCTGAAATCACTCATGGTATAGTTACGAAAGTGCACGAAATTTTACGAGTAATATGCGTAATCTTATCTTGATATCTGTAGGGAACTTTGCTAAAATAATAACGAAGATTAAAAAAGGTAATTAATAAATAATAATTATTATTAAATGTAATAGATTTATGAGGTAGAGTCTATGGAATATAATATAGGAGATATAGTACAAACAAAAAAGCAACATCCATGTGGGAGCAAACTATGGGAATTAACGCGAGTAGGTGTTGATTTTAAGCTAAAATGTTTAGGTTGTGATCATGTGATTACAGTTGAAAGACAAAAAGCATTAAAAATGATTGTAAGGAAAAAATGAAATAAAATAAAAGGTGAGGGGAGCCCAAAATGGCTCCCCTCGATTCTGGAGGACACAACTCTAAGCCAGTACTACTGTGGTACGTGGCAGAAACTTTCCACCTAAGCGTTCTGCCTCAATAGTTAATATCTCCTGAAGTTTTAAATCCAGGATTAAACTGCCGAGACAAGTTACGAGAACTCTCTTTTCGTCTTTGGCACCTCTACCATCCTTGGTATAAGGGTGCTGCGCAAGTTTTACATTAGGATCACTAATGCAACGATCGAAAAAGCTCTTTGAGGCTCCCTTATTAGGAAACTCAAACAACAATGTGGGGGGGTTGTGCTTGGACTGCATATGCAAAGTCCTCCTTTTATTAAATTGATCATACACTCTTGCGTACGATACTGTACATTATAGTATATTTAAGTAATAAAGTCAATAAAAAATGATCTCAGATGACATTTTTCGACAGTAACCATATAACAATATGGGTTACAAGTAAAGCTCTATTTGTTTCCAAACATTATCTGAATAAATTTTTCTCTCAGAAGAAAATGGAAGGAATACAAAATCATGTAAAGGGTTTAGTGCATTTTGTAGATCTTCTACAGAATTTTCTACTTTTGTTATAGCAATCTTATCAGCTTTATTAGCAAGTATAATGAAAGGCCTTCCTGATCTAACTACATAATCATACATTAATCTATCATTTTCTGAAGGAAGATGTCGAATATCAATTAAAAATATTATTAAAGCAATATTCTTACTAGTTGACAAATACTCCTCAATAAAATTTCCTACTCTTGATTGTTCTGCCTTTGACATTTTACTATAACCATATCCAGGTAAATCAACAAAGTAAAAAATTTGATTAATGTCATAAAAATTGATCTGTCTAGTCTTTCCAGGTTCACTACTTGTCCTAGCCAATTTTTTTCTATTTATCATAGTATTAATAAATGAAGATTTTCCTACATTTGATTTTCCAACTAAAACAATCTCTGGTAAATTATCATCAGGATATTGTTTTGGACTAACAGCAGAAATCTTAAATTGTGCATTCTTTATAATCATAAATATTAATCTCCTTAAAAAAATATATAAAACACAGGTCAATTATAATTAATTTTGAAGTGACGCGCAGTTTGTAAGCTTAAGTAAGCTTACAGTAAGGCACAAAAAATTAATTATAATTGACCGAGGTGTAAATAATCTTGAAGATATGTGCAGTTTATAAGCTTAAGTAAGCTTACAGTAAGGCACGAAAAATTAATTATAATTGACCGAGATGTAAATAATCTTGAAAATTTATTTTTTTGGAACGAGTTTATCAATTCCACCCATGTAAGGACGAAGAACTTCAGGAATTGTGATACTTCCATCTTTTTGATAATGATTCTCTAAAAATGCTATAAGCATACGTGGAGGAGCAACTACTGTATTATTTAGAGTATGAGCATAATAGTTTCCTTTTTCCCCTTTTATACGAATTCCTAAACGTCTTGCTTGTGCATCTGTAAGGTTAGAACAGCTTCCAACTTCAAAATATTTCTTTTGTCTTGGACTCCAAGCCTCAACATCACAACTTTTTGCTTTTAAGTCAGCTAAATCACCACTACAACATTCAAGCGTACGAACTGGGATATCCATACTTCTAAATAATTCTACAGTGTATGACCACAATTTATTATACCAAGTCCAACTATCTTCAGGCTCACAAACAACTATCATTTCTTGTTTTTCAAATTGATGTATACGGTAAACACCACGTTCTTCAATTCCATGAGCACCTTTTTCTTTTCTAAAACATGGAGAATATGATGTCATGGTATATGGCATATTTTGTTTTGACAAAATTTGATCTTTAAATTTACCTATCATTGAGTGCTCGCTTGTACCTATCAAATACAAATCCTCGCCTTCAATTTTATACATCATTGCATCCATTTCTTCAAAACTCATAACACCTGTTACAACATCACTACGTATCATATATGGTGGAATACAGTATGTAAATCCTTTATTAATCATAAAATCTCTTGCGTATGATAAAATTGCAGAATGTAGTCTTGCAATATTTCCCATAAGATAATAAAAACCATTACCAGCAACTCTACGTGCTGAGTCTAAGTCAATACCATCTAAACTTTCCATAATGTCAGCATGATAAGGAATTTCATAATCTGGAACAAATGGATCACCAAATTTTTCGATTTCTATATTTTTGCTATCATCTTCACCTATAGGAACAGATTCATGAATTATATTTGGAATTTTCATCATTCTTTCTTTAATCTGAGATGAATATTCTTCTTCAATTTTTTCATTCTCTGCAAGCTTGTTATTAATTTCTTGTACTTGAGTTTTAATTTTTTCAGCTTCTTCTTTTTTTCCGTTTTTCATTAAATTTCCGATCTCAGAGCTTAAAGAATTTCTTTTCATTCTAAGATCATCGCCAACTAATTTGGCATTTCTATTTTTATCATCTAAATCAACAATTTCATCTACTAGATGAAGCTTTTGATCTTGGAATTTTTTTCTTATATTTTCCTTTACAACTTCTGGATTTTCTCTTAAAAATTTAATATCAATCATACAATATCCTCCTTTTGTATAACAATATATTTATAAAATCATACAATTTTATCATATATAAAAGAAAAAATCAATACATAATATGGAAAAAACGTGGAAAGATAAAAGAAAACAGGGAGAAAATATATGTATTTATTAATAGAAATAATAAAATTTTTAATATATTCCATTGTGATAGTAGTAATTTCTAAATATGCCTTGGTAAGAATATTAAGAAAATTAGGAAAATTATTAAAATTAAAACCAAAGGTTATAGGGAATATTGCTGGAATCGCTACATCAATACCAGAACTCTTGACTGTATCTTTTTCAGCATTAACAGGGCTTATTGAAACAAGTGTATATAATATTATTAGTTCAAATGTAATAAATCTAATTCAATATAGTGCTGCAGTTATTTTAAATAAAAATCAAAAAATTCTAAAAAATAAAGCTATAAGAATTGATTTGTTTTTAGTAGGTATTACCATAATAATACCTATTATAATGATTGGTTTTAATTTTGAAAGTCAATTTGTTATTGTTCCTATTTTTATAGTTTTTCTTTTAATATTTTATAAAATCACTAATAATGCTCATAAGCTATATATGAAGAAAAATAATAATGAAGAAGTAGTAAAATCTAACGTAAAAGAAAATACAGAAGAAAACAATATTAGAAAAGATATGTTAATGGTTGTAGTACAAATTATATTTTTAATTACTGTAGGACTCATATTATATGTAGTAGGTAACCTTTTAAGTGATGTATTAAATAATTTATGTGTAAGGTTTGGTATACCAGAGATTATAATTGGAGTTTTACTAGGATTTATTACAAGTTTACCAGAGTTAATTACATTTTTTGAGGCTCAAAAACATCACACAGATGACAAAGAAGGAGTTGTAGAAGCGACGAGCAATTTACTAACTTCAAATATAATGAATTTGTTTGTTATTCAATCAATAGGAATAGTAATTTATCTAATTGTGAAATAAAAAGCAGTATGAATATTTTTACATTTTTTGAATATAATAGTAAATAGTAAAAATGGAAAATTGGGAGAGTTACTATGGATAACGAATATATAAGAGAAAATAAAATAGTTGATAAAACTGATGCAGAAAAGGATCTAGAGTTAATTATAAGTATTATAAAAACAAAAAGAGAATTAAATTTAGAACATAAGAATTTTGAATATGCGCAAGATGATTTAATTGATTATTATTCTTATCAAATAAAAGCCAATCAAACGAAATTAGATTACTTGATGAAAAAAGCAAGGAAAAAAGGAATTGCATTGGATATGATAAATGAATTATATATAAAAAATAATAAGGCACAGTAATATTTGTCCGAGATTGATCATAGTATGTAAAAAAGAAGGGGTGGTTGATCTTGGAGATTAACAATATCATAACTTTTGTAGCATGTATTGTATTCTTATTTATTTTTGGAAGAATATTTATAATACCATTAAAAAATATATTTAAATTAGTATTAAATTCCATTTTGGGAGGAATACTCATTTTTATTATTAATGCCATTGGAGCAAACTTTGGCTTTCATATTGGTCTTAATATAATTACTTCTATTTTTGTAGGATTGTTAGGAATACCTGGAGCAGGACTGTTAATTATATTACAAATTATATTAAATTGTGCATAAAATAAAGTAAAGACAGTAGTCATAAACTACTGTTTTTTTGTATACAAATAAAAAGAAATATGTTAAAATCTTATTTGACTAACATATATGGAGTTATAAAAATGAATAAAATTGAAACAAGATTAAATACAGAAGAAAATAATGAAAGATATAATCCAAATATAAATGATGGATTAAACGAAGAACAAATACAAGCAAGAAAATTACAGAATTTAATTAATTATGATACAACAGTACCAACTAAAAGCATAAAGTCAATAATAATAAATAATTTTTTTACCTTGTTTAACTTAATGAACTTGTTATTAGCTATTGCCGTCTTTTCGGTAGGAGAATACAAAAATATGCTATTCATTATATTAGTAGTGATAAATACGGCTATTAGTACAGTACAAGAGATTCACTCTAAAAAAATTATTGATAAACTTTCACTAATATCAAGTGCAAAAGTACATTGCGTTAGAAATGGCAACAAACAAGATATTGGAATAAATGAGGTAGTATTAGACGATATATTATTATTTGAAGCTGGAAATCAAGTGATAACTGACTGCATTTTACTAGATGGAGAGATAGAAGTAAATGAGTCATTTATTACAGGTGAATCAGATTCAATAATAAAGAAAAAGGGAGATCTTATCTTATCAGGAAGCTTTGTTGTAAGTGGAAAATGCGTTGCAAGAGTCGAACATATAGGAGAAGAAAATTTTACTTCTAAAATTTCAAAAGAAACAAGGTACATAAAAAAAGTAAAATCAGAAATAATGACATCTCTGAATAAAATAATAAGAACTGTATCAATCATAATAATTCCAGTAGGAACATTGCTTTTTTTTAATCAACTAGGATTAGAAGATGGAAACATAAGAAGTGCAGTAGTACATACAGTTGCAGCAATAATAGGAATGATTCCAGAGGGATTGATCTTATTAACTAGTACTGTTTTAGCTGTTAGTGTAATTAGGTTATCAAAAAGTAATGTGTTGGTGCAAGAATTGTTTTGTATAGAGACATTGGCTAGAGTAGATACCTTATGTTTGGACAAAACAGGAACAATTACAGAAGGAAGAATGGAAGTTAATGATATTATTACTAAGAACATAGAATTAAATGAGATGCAAGAGATACTATCAGCAATAGGAAAAAATTCAGAAGACTCGAATTCAACTATTGAAGCTATTAGAGATAAATACGAAAATATAAAATTAGAAGGAGAATGGGAAAAAACAAAAACAGTACCTTTCTCATCTAAAAAGAAATGGTCTGGAATAGAATTTAAACAAAAAGGAAGCTATATTATTGGTGCTCCTGAGTTTGTATTAAAGGATACAATAGAAAATTATAAAAATGATATTGAAAAATATTCAGCTGACTATAGAGTGCTTGTATTAGCACATTCAAAAGAAAATTTTAAAGATAAGGAATTGCCAGATAATATTGAGGTTTTAGGATTTGTCTTAATTACAGATAAAATGAGAGAAAATGCAAAAGACACACTGGAATATTTTAAAAAACAAGGTGTAGATATTAGAATTATATCAGGAGATAATCCAATTACAGTTTCAAAAATTTCTAAAAGAGCTGGTGTAGAAGGGTATGATAAATATATAGATTGCACAACATTAAACACTGAGGAAGAAATAAAGAAAGCCACAAGAATATACAAGATATTTGGAAGAGTAACTCCAATACAAAAAAAGCAAATCGTAGAAGCTTTAAAAAATCAAGGACACACTGTGGCAATGACTGGCGATGGAGTAAATGATATTATTGCTTTAAAAGAAGCGGATTGTAGCATTGCAATGGCAAGCGGTAGTGATGCAGCAAGAAATGTATCACAACTTATATTATTAGATTCTGATTTTGCATCTATGCCAAAAATTGTGGCTGAAGGAAGAAGAACAATAAATAATCTAGAACGTTCTGCAGCACTGTTTTTAACAAAAACAATATACTCTACATTTTTAGCAATTTTATTTGTATTTATGAATAAACAGTATCCATTTATGCCAATTCAATTAAGCTTAATTGCATTAGTTTGTATAGGAATACCATCCTTCATATTAGCATTAGAACCAAATAAACAGAGAATAAAAGGAACATTTCTTGGAAATGTTCTTGGTAAATCAATACCAACAGCTGTAACAGTAATATCAAATATTTTGATTGTTTTATTTGTAAATAGTAAGCAAAATTTACCAGCAGAGGTTTATTCTACAATATGCGTTATTCTTACAGTATTAACAGGCTTCTTATTATTAATAAAAATTTCAATACCATTTAATATTGTTAGAGGTATATTATTACCAACATTAATTTTAATATTTACTGCATGTTGTACTATATTTACAGACTGGTTTGCAGTAGTGTTACCTCAAGAATATGTATTTTTAACAATAATGTTAAGCTTAGCAACAATTTGTAATTTTATTTTATTGAATTTAGTCTTAAGCCAAATATCGAGAACAATAAGAAGGAGAAAGATAAAAAATGGAATTCGACGAAAACAAAAATAATGATAAGGAATATGTTTTAGAAAAGGTTAAGGAAAAAGGCAGTTTATTAGATTTAGTATCTGAAGAACTTAAAGACGATAAAGAAGTTGTTATGGAAGCTATTAAAGCAGATGGAAATGCATTAGAATTTGCAAGTGGTAGATTAAAAGATGATAAAGAGGTTGTTTTAGCTTCTGTTCAAAAAGTTGGATGGACGGTTTGTTATGCAAGTGAAAGATTAAAGGATGACAAACAGGTTATATTAGAAGGTGTAAAAATAGATGGCCAAGAATTATATTTTGCATCAGAGAGATTAAGAGATGATGATGAAGTAGTATATGAAGCAGTAAAAAACAAAGGACTAATCTTGAAATATGCAAGTAAGCGTTTACGTGCTGAAAAAGAAATTGTAAGTGCAGCTATACAAAGTGATAAAAGAGCAAAATTATATGTATCTGATAGTAATTTATTAGACGATGATGATATAAAGAAAATATTAGAATAAAAATTAAGAAAAGCAAGATGTTTTATCTTGTTTTTTTTATATGAAATTTAGTGAATAAAAAGATCAAAAATATAAAAAATAGTAAATAGAAGGTGATTATAAATGAAAATATCATGGATAAAATATGAAAAAGATGCAAATAGTTTTAAAATTCCAGAAGCACTTGGATTTGACGTATTCAAACTTTCTGATCCAGAAGAAACAGATGCAAAAATAAAAGAACTAGTGAGAAGAGACTATAGAATGGTTGTAGTATCAAATGAAATTGCAAGTTTTTCTGAAGATATTATAAAAAAATATAATAGAGATAAAAATATAAGCATCATAATTGCATATGGAAAAGAATAGAATTCGAAGTAGTAGAGGTGATGCAATGCAAGAATTAAAAATAGTACAAGATTTAAAAAAACAATTAGAGTGGTTTAATATAAATAAGCAATTTTCAACTATTTTGATACTATGTATAGGAACCAATAAGGTTGTGGGGGATTCAATAGGTCCAATGGTAGGCGAAAGTCTACTTAAATTATTAAAATATAAACAAAATGTTAAAATTTATGGGAGTATGAAAGAACCATTAAGTTTTGCAAATACGAAGCAAGTATTAAAAGAGATTTTAATAAAATATAAACAACCTTTTATAATTACAATTGATGCAGCACTCGGAAAAGAAGAAATGATAGAAAGAATAATTGTAGGAAGAGGAAATATTAAAATTGGTGCTTCATTAGGTAGAGATGCAAGTTGCAATTCACACATAAATATAAAAGCTGTTGTTGGAAAATACAAAAATGATAAAATGGAAAATTTTAATACATTAATAAATACAGATTTAAAAATGGTTAAGAAAATGGCCGATACAATAACTTATGGAATTAATCAAACTATACAAATAATTTAATAATGTATAGAATTGGTAAATTTGGCAAAGATTTATATAAATAAGATTAAGTAAATTTTTGGAGGAATTAAAATGGATGTAAGTAATATGAAAAATATTATTGTCTTAAAGAATTTACCGTCAAATTTAGTGGAAGAAGCCATAGTAGTATTAAAGGAAAACAAAAAAGTAAAAAGATATCAATATGCAGACAGTGAAAATGTGAATATTGATAAGCAAAAAGCAGAGAAAACTGTAAATAATGAAGAAAAAGATAAAGATAAAAAATATATTTTGAAAGAGGCTGAGATGGTGATTAATAATTATATTTCAAAAATTGAAACTAGATCACCAAGATGGAAAAATAATATTAAACAACTTGAAAAGAAATATAAAAAATCTTTAAAATTAAATTTTGTATTGGGAATTTCTACAGTAATAAGCTTAATATTGAGTTTAATATAAAATAAATTAGTAATAAAACACCTTTTATGGACATATAAATTTAAAAAACATTACAAAGGAAGAGGTGTTTTTATTATGGAAAGAATACTAAGCCAAGAGGATAGAATAAGAAGAGCTGAGGAAATTTATAATAGAAGAAAAACTGCAAACAGAAGCGGAATAAGAGTTTCGAGTGATAACGTAAATACAAGTAAAAATGAATGGTCTCTTTTTAAGAAAATGGCATTGCAACTGGCTATTTGTGCTGTTATTTATATTATTTTTTATTTAATAAAAAATACGAATTATATATTTTCAGAAGATGTTATTAATAAAACAAAAGAAATGTTGTCATATGACATTAATTTTGGAAATGCATATGCGCAAGTAAGTTCCTTTATAGAGAATAATAAAAATAAATTTATGATTCCTAGTATAGTTAATGAAGAGCAATCAAACGAACAGGTGAATGAGCAAGTAAATGAACAGTTAAACGAACAGGCAGGATCACAAGAAAATACAGTAGAAAATCAGGCGAAAAATACTAATGATCAAGAAACAGTGAGTAATCAAGTTACAAATACTGTAGTGCAAGGTGGCGTTGGAGGAGCTGAAGTAAATAATGTACAAGAAGAAAAAACTAATGAAACCGTAAAAAAGACACAGATGGAAATTGATGCAGAGTATGTTAAAAAGAAGTATAGTTTTAAGATACCGCTAAAAGGGACTATAACATCTAGATATGGAACAAGAGAACCAACAGAAATAGTGTCTGCAAATCACCAGGGAATTGATATTGGGGCAGATAAGGGAACTGCTATTTATGCAGCAATGGAAGGGACAGTGACACTTGTATCATCAGAAGGAGAATATCGGAAAACATGTTGAAATAAAAAATGGAGAAGTGTTAACCAGATATGCGCATTGCAATAAAATAGTAGTAAAAAAAGGAGCAAAAATTAAACAAGGACAGAAGATAGCAGAAGTAGGAGAGACTGGACGTGCTACAGGGCCACACTTGCATTTTGAGATTATAAGAAATGGAAGAACAATTAATCCGGAATATATACTAAAGTTTTAGAAATATAAATTTTAACATAAGAAGGGAGAATTTTGATATAAAATATATCAAAAAATAATATTTTCCTAAAGTGGAGGGAGAAAACATGATTTTAATAGCAATAATAATAGGTTGTGTTATAGGTGCAATAATAGGTATTTTTATGCCAATAATTCCATATACATATTCAGGATATTTAGCAATAGCAATAATAGCTGCACTAGATTCTGTCTTTGGTGGAATTGTAGCAACATTAAACAAAAACTTTGACCTAAAAATATTTGTATCAGGCTTTTTTGGCAATGCCATACTTTCTATTTTATTAACGTATTTAGGACAAAAATTAAATGTAGATATTTATTTAGCAGCAATTGTTGTTTTTGTTGGAAGAATGTTTAATAACCTTTCTATGACTAGAAGGTATTATATAGAAAAATTTATGAAAAATAGACAAGAAAAGGCTAAAAAAATTTAATAGAAATACATTGCAATTTTATTACGAGAATATTACAAAAATATTACAAATTCTATTGACTTTTGCAGAAAAATGTAATATTCTAAAGACGATATTTAAAACAAATTGGAGGGTTAACTTTGGCAATAGGAGATATAATTGTAGGTATGGACATTGGAACCTCAAAAGTAAGCATAGTTATTGGGGAGGTTAATAATTTTAATCAAATAGAAGTTATATATACAGACAGCCAAAAATGCAGAGGTATAAAAAAAGGAAAAATAATTGATGAAGATGAAATTGTTCTTGCAGTTACAAAATTAATAAAAAATGCAGAAATTGATGCCAACTTAACAATTAATTCGACATACATAACAATTCCAGGGAAATATGTAACAATTGTCCAAAATAGTATATTAAAAGATGCAAAAGATAGATATGCTGGAATATCAATGAAGGATGTTTCGGCAAGTATAATGCAAGTTAGTGACATAGATATTCCAGAAGGAAAACAAATAATAGATATAGTTACAGACAGATTTATCCTAGAGAATGGCAGAATTGTACAAGACCCAGTAGGAAGCTTAAGTTCAAGCTTTACGTTAAAAGCTCAAATTATTTTAGCAGATAAAGAGTATATAAAAAAAATAACCAATATTCTAAAAAGAGCATATATAGAAATAGATGGGTTAGTACCAGTAACACTTGCAGAAAGATGTATAGCTCTAGATAGCAACGAATTAGGTGACAATATAATGCTGCTAGATATTGGAGCTGGAAATACAGACATAGGTGTGTTTGAAGGTTCGTCATTTGTTTATACAAATACCATACCTTTAGGAGGAGACAACATTACAAATGATATTGCTTTGGTTCTTGACATATCAGAAGAAGAAGCAGATAAATTAAAAAAACAATATGGCTTGGCGATGAAGTCTTTCATAGATAATGATAATGAAATTTTATTATCTACATGTAAAGATGAAAATAGAAAGATAATTAAAAGTTCTGAATTAATAGAAATTATAGAAGCCAGAATAGAAGAAATTTTTTCTTTAATTAATAAAGATATTACAATGCAAGGTATAAAACAAAGAATCAATAATGTAATACTTACAGGACAAGGAATTACAAATATAAACAAAAGTGATGTTGCTGGTAAAATTGCATTAAATATACCAGTTAAAATTTCAACAGGAAGACTAATAAGTACAGTAAGACCAGAATATAGAACTGCATATGCACTTGTAAGATATATTTCATCAAGGGCATTTGCAAAAAATGTTTCAAGCAGTATAGAAACAAAGTCAAATGAAAATATATTACATTCAATATTAGAAAGAATTAAGGAATTCTTTTATTCATAATAAATTTGTTGTTAATTTAAAAATAAAACAGAACATAAGAGGTCAGGAATAAGAGGTCATAGTAGAAGTCGGAAATCCGATATCAAATATAAGACATCTGAATTTCGACAACTAATATAAAGGAGGAAAATATAATGTTTATGGATGGAAATGATGATAGCGCAATGCTAGATGGGACAGCAACAATTAAAGTAATAGGTATAGGAGGGGCAGGAAATAACGCTGTAAACAGAATGGTTGATTCTGGAATAAAAGGAGTTGAATTTATAGCAGTTAATACAGATAGACAAGCTTTATTACTATCAAAAGCACCTTCCAAAATACAAATAGGTGAAAAAATAACAAGAGGATTAGGTGCAGGTGCTAACCCAGATATAGGAGCGCAAGCAGCAGAAGAAAGTAAAACAGAAATTGCAGAAGCATTACGCGGAGCAGACATGGTATTTGTTACAGCCGGAATGGGTGGAGGAACAGGTACAGGAGCAGCACCTATAGTTGCGGCATGTGCAAAGGAAATGGGAATTTTAACAATAGGTGTTGTTACAAAACCATTTACATTTGAAGGCAAAAAAAGATTATCACAAGCTGAAAGAGGAATAGAAAGCTTAAAGGGAAAAGTTGATACTTTAGTAGTAATTCCAAATGATAAATTATTACAAGTTATAGATAGAAAAACATCAATAGTTGAAGCGTTTAAAATGGCAGACGATGTATTAAGACAAGGTGTTCAAGGTATATCAGATCTAATAGCTATTCCAGGACTTGTAAATTTAGACTTTGCAGATATTAAAACAATAATGTTAAATACAGGTATGGCACACATGGGTATAGGTAGAGCATCTGGTGAAAACAGAGCAGAAGATGCAGCAAAACAAGCTGTACAAAGTCCAATGTTAGAAACATCAATAGAAGGAGCAAGAGGAGTTATTATAAATATAACAGGTGGAACAAACTTAGGATTACATGAAGTTAATACAGCAGCAGAATTAGTACAAAGAAGTGTAGATCCAGAGGCTAATATTATATTTGGAGCAGTTATAGATGAAAGTCTAGATGAAGATATAGTAATAACAGTAATTGCTACAGGATTTGAAAAAGAGCAGAATTCAATACCAAATATGCCACCAGTTGGAGACATTGTAGACAAAGCATGGGATAGGAAGTTAAACTCTATTCCAACACCTTCAGACAACAATAATTCTCAAAGTGATTTAGACATACCATCATTTCTAAGAAAAAATAAAAAATAAATAACGAAAATTAAAACAAAATGTAGATATTAAAAAAAATACATAAAACATAAAAAGAAATAGTCTTAAAAGGTAGATTATTTCTTTTTTTCTTGCTCACAAAACGACAGATTTTTAATCAGACTAGTTATATAATTTATTAGCAAAAACAAATAAGAGTGAGCGGTGAAAATATGATAGTATATATAGATATTATTTTATTAGAAAATCTATGCATGAATTATATTATTCTTTTTGCAACAGCATATATAATGAAATTAAAAATAAGTCATATAAGATTAGTTGCATCAAGCGGAATAGGTGCAATATATTCAATTATGTTATATATGCAAATATTACCAATATATTCTAATTTGATTATGAAGATAGTGTTATCAATAGCTATGGTTTACATAGCGTATATGCCAAGAAATATTAAAAATATAGTAAAGCAACTAATAATATTTTATTTAATATCTTTTGCTTTTGGTGGTTGTGCATTTGCACTATTATATTTTATAAAACCGGAAAATATAATAATGAAAAATGGAGTCTATATAGGAACATACCCAATAAAAATAGCACTACTAGGAGGGATTGTGGGATTTGTTGTTACATATATAGCATTTAAAATTATAAAAAATAGAGCTTCTAAAAAAGATATTATATATCCGCTAGAAATTAAGATAAATGAGAAAAGTATAAGTATGAATGCTTTGCTAGATACAGGAAATATGTTAAAAGATCCAATAACTTTAATGCCTGTAATAGTAGTTGAAAAAGAAATGCTATATGATTTCTTACCAAAAGAGATATTAAATAACCTTGAAAAGATTATAGGGGGTGACACAAAGGAAGTAACAGAAAAAAATGTGGAGTATATGTCAAAATTTAGAATAATACCATATAACTCAATAGGAAGACAAAATGGACTAATGCTTGGATTTAAAGCAGATAAGGTAAAAATTATAATAGATGATGAGGAAAAAGAAGTTAATAATGCAATAATAGGAATTTTCAATGAGAGTTTTAATAGTAATACATATTCAGCACTTATTAGTTTAGAAATTTTATAAATAGAAGGGAATGATAGTAAGGTGAATCTTTTACAAATCTTAAAGGAAAGTATAAATACTATATATGTAAATTATATAGGAAATGATGAAATAGAAAAAATGCCAATATATTATATAGGGGGCAGTCAAACTTTGCCGCCACCACTTTCACAGGAAGAAGAAGAAACAGTATTAAATTCTTTGGCAAAAGGCGATGAACTGGCAAAAAAAACATTAGTAGAACGAAATTTAAGATTGGTTGTATACATAGCTAAAAAGTTTGAAAATACCGGGGTGGGGCTAGAGGATTTAATCTCAATAGGAACTATAGGATTAATGAAAGCAATAAATACATTTAATACAGATAAGAAAATAAAACTTGCAACATATGCTTCGAGATGTATAGAAAATGAAATACTAATGCATTTAAGAAGAAGCAATAGAATTAAAAGCGAAATTTCAATAGATGAACCATTGAATCAAGACGGAGATGGAAACGAATTATTGTTATTGGATATTTTAGGAACAGATCCAGATGTAACTTCAAGAAGAATGGAAGACGAAGTGGACAGAAAATTATTAAAAGCATCTATGGAAAAGTTGAATAACAGAGAAAAAAATATAATGGAACTTAGATTTGGATTTGTAAGTGGAAATGAAAAGACCCAAAAAGAAGTAGCAGATATGTTGCGGAATATCACAAAGTTATATATCTAGATTAGAAAAGAAGATTATAAATAAAATGAAAAAAGAAATAATGAGTAAAACAGGGTAAAAATGGTATACATTATACTTCTTTTGGAAATAATGTAATTGATATTATTTCCAAAGGAGGTT
>OLVO01000695.1_pt1 | contig 37767 bp, 29 predicted proteins | sample 1672571 | NCBI WGS metagenome assembly OLVO01 (sample SAMEA3136700, study PRJEB25190) | human gut metagenome | biome: human gut; feature: human-associated habitat; material: faeces | place: Austria | collected 2013
CAGGTGCAGGATGCGGGCGATGGCTCATTTCTGGCTGCAGTGGGACGGTTGCTGTAGGAGACGGTTGCTGCGAGGGTGGTTGTGTGCAGGGGAAGGGGGAATGAAAAAGAGACCGCATATGCGGCCTCTTTACGTCAAAGCGATAAGTTTCGAACGCCTGTATGGCAAGCTCGAGCGTGAGCTGCGTCTTAGTAGTTCTCGGCGTGCACCTCGAAGTAGCTCTTGGGGTGAGCGCATACGGGGCAAACTTCAGGAGCCTTGGTGCCAACAACGATGTGGCCGCAGTTACGGCATTCCCAAACCTTAACTTCGCTCTTCTCGAAAACCTGAGCGGTTTCGACGTTCTTCAGAAGGGCACGATAACGCTCTTCATGATGCTTCTCGATTTCGCCAACCATGCGGAATTTGGCCGCCAGAGCCTTGAAGCCCTCTTCTTCTGCGGTCTTGGCGAAGTCATCGTACATATCGGTCCACTCGTAGTTTTCGCCATCAGCTGCAGCTGCGAGGTTTGCTGCGGTGTCACCAATGCCGCCGAGCTCCTTGAACCACAATTTTGCGTGTTCCTTTTCATTATCGGCGGTCTTCAGGAACAGGGCGGAAATCTGCTCCATACCTTCCTTCTTAGCTACGGAAGCGAAGTAGGTGTACTTGTTGCGAGCCTGGGACTCGCCAGCAAATGCTGCCTGAAGGTTTTTTTCGGTCTGGGTACCTGCATACTTGTTCTCGCTCATTTTGGGCTCCTTTCGCGAGATGATTGCTAGTTATGAAGGGCGTCTTTGCCAACGCGTGCTTCTGTGCATTCAGGGCAGAGATAGGTGACGTTCAAATCATATGAAATGATCTGGGCACCAGAATCTCGCTGGATGGACTCAGTGAAATCCTCTAGCGAGACATCAACGAGCCTGCCACAATTCTGGCACACTAAATGGTCGTGCCGGGTGACGTTGTCGTAACGATCGGGAAAGCCGGGAACAGCCACTTTACGGATAAGGCCTTTGGCATAAAGACTGGCAAGGTTGTTGTACACCGTTGCCATGGAAACCTTTGTGCCACACTCCTTGAGGTGTAAATACACCTGTTCTGCCGTGGGGTGATCAGTGGAGGCATTGATGGTGTCAAGAATGATCTGTGCGTTCTTGTTCATTTATGCCCCTCCTTAAAACCTCGAATTAGAACAGTTCCAATTTACAGTGATATATGAGAGTAGTCAAGTATCATTTAGAGAAATTCAAATTCTGGCTAAGATTTAGGCGAACACGAGGGGTGCTTTAGACTCGGGCGGACACGAGGGGGATCTTTGGACCCAGGATGACATGAGGGGCTTTGGGTGCAGGTAATCGTGAAGGGGAGCCTTGGATTCAAGCAACCGCGAAGTGCTGTTTTGGACTCGGGGGGGGCATGAAGGGGCTTTGGGCGCAGGCAAGCTCAAGAGGGCGATTTGGATACAGGCCAACGCAAAGGGTCGCTTTGGGCTCGACCAAAGCAAAGGAGTGCCCTGGATGCAGATAATCGCAAGGGGCCGCTTTAGGTTCGGGCGAACACGAGAGACGCTTTGGGCGCATACAAGCCTGAAGGGGTGTTTTGGATACGGGCAGGTGAAAAAGAGCGTTTTGGGCATGGGCAAACGCTAATGGACGCCTGCGAGGGGCGCTTTGGAAGCGGAAAACCTTAAAGGCACCTTTGCGGAGCAATACTGAAACATATGCGTGGTATTCTTGCTGACCCGCCAAGTGCTCGGATTGCGTACTGTTGCTTTTGGGCGCTGTTTTGGCACAGTCTGCACGGGCTGGCGGTTTCCGATGAGCGTCATCTGGCAGCATGCAGCGTTCTGCCTCACTGCTCTTCAGCAAATAAATACGTCCGATCATAATAAGGCGCACTTCTCAAACTCGGCCTTACCTTTTTCGATCGGAGTTCGGGAAGTGCAGCCCAAAATGATCAGGGCGTATAAGCAAAGCTTTGATTAATTACTGCAGCTCAAGTGCGCAGATGTTCTCTACGTGGTTGGTGTGGGGGAACATGTCGACAGGCTGAACCTCGGTAAGTTGGTATCCGTGCTTAACGAGATATTCAACGTCGCGTGCCTGCGTGTTGGGGTTGCAGGAGATGTAGACGATGCGCTTCGGCGCCAAGCTGCAAGCAGAACGAAGGAACTGCTCATTTGATCCTGCGCGTGGCGGATCCATCAGCAAAACATCGAGCGATTCGCCTTCCTTTGCCAGCTTATCCATGAAATGCCCGGCATCTTCAGCGGTGAAATCGGCATTTTCGATGCCGTTATGGCGGGCGTTTTCGCGCGCGTCTTTAATGGCGGATGCCACGTTGTCTACACCAATTACGCGTGCAGCGTGGGCGGTTTCGGCACCAGGCAGCCCCTTTGCCGCCACCAGGCCGATGGTGCCTGTTCCGCAGTAGGCGTCCATGGCTGTTTCAGTGCCGGTAAAATGCGCCATCTCGATGGCCTTTCGGTACAGCACCTCGGTTTGCATGGCGTTGACCTGGTAAAACGAATGCGATGAAATGCGAAACGTAAGCCCGCAAAGCTCGTCGATTATGAATCCTGGGCCATAGAGCGTCTTTTCGCCTTCATCGCCCAAGATCACGTTGGTTTGGCGGGTGTTTACGTTCTGCACCACGGTGGTGATGGCGGGGCAGCGCTTTTTCAGCTCGCGGCAAAAATTGCGCGAGGCGGGAAACTCCTTGCCGTTAGTAACGACGGTGACCAGCAATTCGCCGGTGGTGTGCCCTACGCGTATAACGGCGTGACGAATGAAGCCTGTGTTGGCATCTTCGTTATAGGGCTCCATGTGGTAGCGCTGCATGAGCGACCGAATAGCCAAAACCGCCTGCTTGGCGTCTTTGTTTTCCAAGAGGCAGGAATCGGTGTTGATGACGCGGTGCGTGCCAGCTGCGTACATGCCGCAAAGAATTTCGTGCTGCGGTGTGCCCTTGGCGCCGGCATTGCCCTTCTTGCCCCGAGGCTTCTTTCCGCCTTTAGTCTTCCGTCCTGGAACATAGGGCGAAGTGACCTTGTTGCGGTAGTAATAGGGTTCGTCCATCCCTGCAATGGGGTTGAACACGGTGCCCTCGCCTGCGAAAGGCTCGAAGAGTTCAATCATCTCGTTTTGCTTGCGTTCCAGCTGTTTCTCGTAAGGAAGGGAAAGCAACTGGCAGGCTCCGCATTGCTTTTGCGCAGAGCAGTGGGGCATGTTCATGGAAGGGGCTCCTTTTAGTGTGTGCACGTAAGAAGTGTAGCGGATGCAACGCGCTTGCAGGGAAACGACATCACAATACGAAAGCCTTTGCTCTAAGGTTTGCTTGGTTGCGGCGGGCTGTCTGTTCAGGTAACGGGGATAAGCTTGGGTGAATCGGCTCGGCATTGACGATAGCCGCTTAGGGATCGTCTGTTTCCAACGAAGCCCTTTGGGAGCAGGGGCGCCAACAGTGAAAAAGAGGCCCGATAGCGGCAGTGCATTATCGGGCCGTGTGCGTTTGCCTATTGCTCGCTGAAGGACTGTTCGGAAACGTTCCTGTGCCGTAGTCGGAATGCCTTTTTCGGTAAGGCGCAGGCCAATAACGCAGCAGCCGTATTTCGCGGCGATTGCTTTGATGGGCTGGGGCTGAATGGTTAGCGGCAAGTCACCGTTGCCGGGGCTGAAACGCATACGGGTAAAGAGCCCCGCCCGAGCGGCTTCGCGGGTGATGTCGTCTTGTGCCGCCCGCGCCACTTCCTCGATAAGCAGATTGCAACAGGCATCATAGAGCATGGCATCGAGCGGGTTGGTGGCGGCCGGCGTTCGTGCTTGGCGCAGGCTTCGGGATGGTGCGAGGGTATTCGAGCCACCCACTCCGCTACCGTTCGCTGCGTTCCTTCGTTCATTTTCTTAAATAATTTAATTTGAAACGCCGAGTGTCCTCGACCACCCTCGCGCCACCCCGAAGCCTGCGCTATTTTGCACTGCTGGCTGGAAGTCCCTATGGGCTCGTCGTCATCCACAACTAATCGTTAATGCCTTAAACCTTTTTTCCTTAATGCTGAATGGCCTGGCTGAATAGGCTGATTCATTATCGGTCGATTTGGGAATTCTGCTGAATTGCGAAAGTTTGAGCAAATGCTCCAATTCAGTTCGCAAAGGAGGGGTTCCCTTACAGAAGAGGTGCAGCTATGCGTTTCCTCAATGTTGTCATGTTGTTGGTGTTTGCCCTCGGATTACTAGGCTGCGCAAACTCAAGCCAATCGGCGGATGACGCTTCAGGGAATACCCCATCGGGGCGGAACGTTTTTCTTGTTGACCAAGATCATAAAACGTTGCTTAGCTTGGGTGAACCTTCTGTGCTGCTTGGCGGGGCCGAGGAAAATTGGCGTTGTCTTGCTTCATACGATCTTGATGTCTCTTTTATTCTTGGGGAATCTCGCGGTTCCCTTGTTGCTCTTTCGGTTTCGGGGGAGGGCGAATGCGGTGTTTTCTCCGCGGCTGATCAGGATGAAATTCTTGAGTCGGATTCGATGCCCAATCGTTGTGATGCGGGTTCTTCCTCTTTGAGAATTGGTTGTCTTGTCGATTTGGGCGAATCTGCCTGTTCCCAATTGGTGAATGGCAACGGACCCCAGGGGCGTCAACTTGCAGAAAAAGTCGCCTCTAAAATGGACGGGTTGATGATTGTGGCAACGATGGATTCGGGTGCTGAATACCAATGGGAGTTGGTCCAGGGCAAGTAGCAACAAATTGCAAAGTTTGGGGCAATCAGAAAGCCTATGCCTATAGGGGAATTACGATTACCCATAAAGCCGGGATAGAAGCTATGTCCTGGTCTGGAAGTCAGAATTACATTACGGGTTGGGCTTATGAAAAAACCAATAGTTCGATTGTGGAAGGCAAGATTGGTGCTAGTGCTGATCTTTATGATGGTGTTGGGTTGTTGATTAATTCGACAAAGCCGATTTGGAATGCCGCTGGCGAAAAAGACGTAGGCGTTGGCGCTGGTGCAGTTAGAAATGTTGGAGGGAGCTATTACGCTGAAGATAGGGAAACGCAGATAGGCGTCTTTGAGTTTTCTGATCCTCTGCGAAGCTAGCCTTACACAAGAGGGCCGTCATTGACGGCTGGCGACCCTTTCTTTTTTGGAGGGGCAATGAATATCAGCCAACTTGAATATCTTGTTTCTGCGATTCATCTAGGGAGTTATTCCCGTGCCGCAAAAGAGCAGTTCGTAACTCCCCAGGCTGTTTCGAAGGCCATAAGGACTTTGGAGTCGGAACTGGGCTTGAAGCTGATTGTGTCATCGGGGAAAACTATATCGCCGACAGACGTGGGGTTGTTAATTGCCGAAGAGGCAGAAGCGGTTATCCACCATGCAGGCAAAATAGGCTCAATCGCTTCCTCGTATAGGTTACGTATTTCCGACGAAGGAAAAATGAGGTGCGCTATTGCGTCTTGGGGTGAAGGGGACTCCTTGATTCCTCCGTTTGTAAAGGGTCTGCTAGGAAATAGTGGTTGGGTGGAAAGTCTGATCGAATTGCCCAACGAGAGGTGCTTGTCCGGTTTGAGGTTGGGCTATATTGACTTTGCTGTCCTGCTCGGTACCCCGATGCTCGAGGGTTTTAAGCGAAAGTTTCTCTATTCTGTATCGCCTAATCTTCTAGTGGGGTCGAATAACCCGTTGGTATCTCGGGATGCACTTTCAGTGCATGATTTGAAAACGGTCAAACTTGCTTTGCCGTTTCATGCGGAAGAAGTTTGCCCTTATTTGAAAGATTTGGCTTCTGATTATGGGGTGAATCTTCATTTTGAGATGCTCAACAACAGCCGGGAGAGCATTGGGAATTTTTTTTCGGACAATGAAGATGCCGCCCTTCTCGCTATCAGCGGATCTGCTTGGGAGGTTTTGATACCTGACGTTGTCAGCCTTCCATTTGTTTCGCAAGAAGGGGTTCATTTTCCGGTTTCGGCAATTTATTCGGATTCGAGAAGCGAAAATGCCGACAAGCTTTGTGACTTCATAACTTCAAATCTGAAAAACAAGTCAGATTAAGCTAAATAAATTGGGAATCCTGTGCATCGGGCTAACACCAAATAATACTTTTACCGCAGGGCGTATTTGCGTTTGATGCGTTCTAGTTTCCGTTTCCAGGGTAGGTAGAGGGCGGAAAGGAATATCACGGTGGCTACGCTATGGACCAAGTCTAGCGGCAGGCCGGCCAGGTAGGCTGCCAGCGCCCCTTGCCACGTTACCGGTACCAGGAATGCCACGATATACCAACTGTTCAGGATGAAGCCGTAGCCCAATCCGGACAGAAAGCCATAGCAGAGCAGAACGACGGTTCCCAAGCTGGGACCATGGGCACCAAGCCGTTCGCTCAACGCAAATACGCCGTTGTTTGCCAATACGCCGGCAACGTATCCTACCAATCCCCAGGCATACATCTGCCAGGGCGTCCACGGTCCCTGTCCGAAGAAGAAGTTGGAGCACAGTGCCGCAAGTGCCCCCACCATGAAGCCGCTGTGCTTGCCGAACACCGCTCCGGCAATGATGCAGATGGCGCTGACTGGCTTGAAGTCGGGAATGGGTGCAAATAGGATACGTCCCGCTGCTGCCAATGCCCCCAGGGTTGCCGTGGGCATGATTTGGCGCAGGGCGGGTTTTCCCGCCTCGAACCCGCAGAAGAATACCGCCAGTGCAGCGCAACCTACCAGCAGCGTGAGCAACCCCGACTGTTCGATCTGCAAGCATGCGCATGCCAACAAAGCGGCAAGGGGTGCCAGCAGGGCAACTGTTTCGGCGGCAGAGCGCAACATATGTTTTGCTGGGGTGCTCACTGGTGCTCCCAAGCGCGCGTGAAGTCGTTTTCGGTAGCGCGATAGAACAAGTTGTTGCGGAAGAATTCACTCGGTGTTTCGGTGCAAGCGTCTTCACCGTCGAAGAGCATGGTTATGGCGTCTGCTATGCAAGCCGCAAAGGGCAGGTCGTGTGTCGCCATGACTATGGTGACCCCTTCTGCTGTCAGTGCGCGGCAGAGTTTTGCAACCATGAGCTTTGCTTCGGTATCGAGTCCTTTGGTTGCTTCGTCGAGAAGCAACAGCTTTGGGTGTGTGAGCAGCACTTTTGCGAACGCTAGCAGCTGCTGCTGGCCGCCGGAAAGATCATAGGGATGTAGGTTTTCCAGCCCCTGCAGCCTCAAGCGCCGCATCATGGCGTCAATTTCCTCGTCCCCATAGCCGCATGCGCGTTGCCAGTCGCGCAGTTCTTCGGCAACGGAGTCGCACACGAACAGCGCTTTCGGATCTTGCGGAATGAATCCTTGGCTTTCTCGAAGCGGTGCTTTTATGCGGCCGCGTTCGGGGCGCATTGTTCCCGCCGCAAGTGCCAGCAGAGTTGATTTTCCGCACCCGTTGCCGCCCGCAATAGCGTGCAGGGTGCCTTTTTGCACGGTAAGGTTGCATCCCTTAAGGACGAAGGGCACTTTGCGCTCGTAGCGAAACGAAGCGTCGCGAACTTGCAGAACTGGTTCGTTATTGCGTTGAACTGGGGTTTCAGTGGGTGCTGCAGGGATGTATACCTTAGACGTGGGGAGTGCCGCTTCCTTAAGCTGGCCGTTTTGCAGGGCGAGCCTTTGCGTGACGTAGGGTGCCATAAGCTCGGGGGCATGGGTGGTGGCAAGCACGGTAATGCCCAGCTCGCGGTTAATGCGGAAGAGGGCGTGCGCCAGCGAATGGGCGGCCACGGGGTCTAGCTGACTGGTGGGTTCGTCGAGCAGGAGCAGGCAAGGGGCGCAGGCGAGTGCGCTGGCAAGAGCCAGCAATTGCTTTTGCCCTCCTGAAAGATTGCTCACGTTTTGATGCAGCCAGCTGTTCATGCCGAAGAAGTGGGCAATCTCCGCAACGCGGCGACGCATGGCATCTTGGGAGACAGCCAAGTTTTCCAAGCCGAAAGCCAATTCGTGCCAAGGCTCAGAACATACCAGCTGGTTGTCGGGGTTCTGCATAACGAAGCCGATGGTGCTTGCCGATTCTTCGACGCTCAGAGTGGAAGACTCTTGTCCGAAGAGTTTGATGGACCCAGTGCGTGTTCCGTTGGGGGCAAGCTCTGGCTTGCAGCAACGCAGCAGCGTGGTTTTGCCGCAGCCTGTGGCACCGGTGATCAGCGTAAACGATCCTTCTTCGATTTCCGCGCAAAGGGGCCCGATAAGGGGGCGCCCGTCTTGGTTCGGTTGTGCGGCGAAGCGTTCTGTTGGCAGCTCTGCTTCAGTGGCGGCTTGGTAAGAGAACGCGAAATTGTCGAATGTTAAAGCGGCGCTCATCGGCGCACCTTTCCTAACAGTTCCAGCATGAGGGGGAAGCACAGGGCCAGCGCATAGAGGGCGGCAAGCGGGTTGCCCAGGCTGCCATGGAAGGCGGGGAAGAACCCGAAGCCGTTCATGAGGGTATAAGCGGCAGCGGCCGCCCCGACGGAGAGCAACGTGAGAGCGCCCAGCGCAAACGCGTCATAGGTGCGGAAGCGGTTCCGGCGGAAAGTTGTTCGCTTGCGGTTGGCGCCCCATCCGCGGCAGTGCATGGAATCGGCGGTTTCCAGCGAGTTTTCCATGCTCCACCCCATGAGCGTGGTGACAGTGCGCAGGTGATCGGCAAAGCGAATTGCGGAAAATCGCCGTGCGGGCTTGTTCACACCATTTTGCTCGGCGTGTCGTTTCTGGCGGCGGGCGCGTTTCGCCTCGTGCGCTTCTTTGGCGACTGGGGCGGATTCTGCCTCTTCGGCAAAAACGTTACTGGAAACCATGCTGGTGCTGGGGTTGCGTGCTGCGGTGCAAGCATTCAATGCGTTGCTGATGGCATGCCCGCGTCGCACGAATTGCGGAATAAGACGCATGATCATGGAGATCATCAGGCTGATGGTGGGCAAGATGCCGCCCAATGTGCCCATTACCTTGTCCGAACCCAGAACGGCATCGGCGTTGGCGAACCATTGCATCACGCACAGGAGCAGTAGTGCCATAGTGGCGGCGTTGGCGTAGCCTTCGGCATACACCGCCTGCGTGCCTATGCGGAACAACTCGGTAGTGCCCGTGGAGCTGAACAGCGGGTTTACCGCAACGATAACGGCGAGTAGGGGAAGCTGCCATGCGAACGACCGTGCAACAGCTCTACCGCCGCGCAGCCACACCTCATAGAGCGTCGCAACGGCAAAGGAAAGAGCCAGGAGTGTTGGGTGGGGCGCGGCCATGACAAGCACCAAGGCTACGGCGAAGTAGACCAGGGCAAGTGCGGGGTGAAAGTTGTCGAAGGCGGTGGGCTTCATTTACTTAACGTAGTACCAGGAAACGGTGTCCCCGTCTTTGAGCACATACTTTCCGCAGGAAACGCTTGGCGCGCTTCCGTTGACGGAGTACATCCAGCCGCTTTTCCCGCCGTATTCGAATTCCGCCAAGCCGCCGATAGCGCTCACGTAGAGCCCGTACTGGCTGCTTTTCGTGCTAACCGAAAGGCCGGTGGCGCACAGGGCATCGTAGGCGGTAGCGCCCTTCTTGAAGGTGGGGTGGGCGCTGCCCGAAACGCGTCCGTCGGCAGCGCTACTGGAAACGGATACCGACACCGTAACGGTGCTAGAAGCGGTGGAGCTTGCAGTAGTGCCTGGGGAGCTTCCGTTGCCGGTCTGCTTGTTGGTCGAGGCATTGTTGGAGGAGCTTGCTTTATTGCCGGAGCTGCTTGGGGCGCTGCCTTCGTTTTTGGTGCTTTTGCCTTGGTTGCCCGACGCGTCGTCGCCTTCGTCCTGGGTGTTGCCGTCTTGGTCGGCCGCTTCGTCCGATTGGCCTTCTTGCGGAACGTCGTTGCCGTAGTCGGTTGAAGCGGAGTTTGCCTGTTGCGTAGCTTCGGCTTGATTGCCCTGGTTCAGCGCGTCGGGCGCAGCAAGCGCGAACGCCGAAATGCCAATAAGGCAGCAGCAAGCAGCCGAGATTATGCCAAGCGCTATCTTGTGGGCACGGGTGAGTTTTTTCGGATCTTCAGCCATAACTCCAGCCTACAAAGAACGGCGACGGAACAGGAAGGCACCCACGGCAACCAGGCCGACGCAGCCCGCAACAATACCTGCGATGGGCAGCCAGGGAGCGCCCTTTGAATCGTTGCTGTTGTTGGATGAGGTGCCGCGAGCGGAAGATGCGCTAGTAACAGCGCTGCCTTCGTTGGAGGCTTCATTTTCGGCCAGTGCTTCAGCATCGCTCAGGGGCGCTTGGGCTGCAGCAGATGCATCGCCAGCACTAATGGGGGTTGCGGCGAGAGCATGCTCGCTCGGATTGCTGTCAGGCGCCTTGTTGTTCTGCTGGTTGTTGGTTCCAGGTTTTTCGGGTGTTTGGGTGCTGTCGGAATCGTTGCCGTTGCTGGAAGAGGCGGCGTTTGCCAGGGCGAACAGCGTGCCGGAATCGTTGGTCCAGTACAAGGTGCCATCAGCACCCATGACGATGGATTTGGTGCACCAGTTGGCCATGCTGCCGGTTGCATCGAAAAGCTTCGTGGCGGTGTTGGTTTCCAGGCAGTAGACCCAGGCGCCGCCGCCGCTGGTGTAGTTCGGCCAGGTGCCCTCGGCTCCGTTGCAGGTGAAGTAGGCATATGTGTTGCCATCAGCTGCTTTGGCAACCAAGGGTGCGCTCTTCACTTCGAAGGGAAGGGAAGTTGAGTGCTTAACCTGCATGGTTGCAGCATCGATGACGCTGAGCGTTCCCGTGTAATCAGCTGCGCAGCCGCCAACGAACAGATTGCCCTGGAATAGGGTTGCTGTGCTGGTGCTTTTGCTAGCGAAAGAAGCGGTGCCCAGTTCGGAAAGCGAGCCATTGGGGGGCTACTGAAATCTTGTGCAGCGTGCCGTCGTTTGTTGTGACGTACGTTTCGGTTTCAGCGTTGTTCGAGATTACCGTGGAGCGAATTGCGGAGGACAGCTTAAGTGCGGAAACGGTTTTGCCCGTTGCAGGGTCGACGGCGGTAAGCACGCCAGCGTCGTTGCCGTACAGCAAAACGTTGCCAACCTTGCAAGCGCCGCTCCAGTAGAAGCCCGTGTTTGCCTCTTCGTTTGCCCAAACCCGTTCGCCGGTGATGGCGTTGATGCCGAAGAACGTGCCCGTTGCGGCGTTGTAGCTTGAATCAAGCGAATTGGCGGTGCCGGTGAACACCATGCCGCCAGAGGCGGTTACGGTGGAAATGTTCTGAGCGCCCGATGCGATAGCGCCTGATACCCAAAGCGTTTTCATTTCGGTTGCGGAAACGCCCTGCAGGCGGCCGTTGGAGAGGGGAATGATGATAACGCCATCGGTGTACGCCATGCGGCAGGCAGAAGCATCAATGGTGCCGAACAACTGAAGCGATGCGGTTTCCTCGCCTTTGGAGTTCAGACGGTGCAGCACGGCGGTTTTCGGGGTCCAGTTGGCATTGAGGAGTGATGAGGCGAAGTAGATCGAATCGCCCAGCGTAAGGATTTCTGAGTAATTGCCGTTGCCGTAGGCTTTCTTCCAGGAAAGCGCCGCATTGTTGGAAGAGGTGGGAGCGGAGGTTGCCGCGCTGGTGTTGCCTTCGTTCTTTACGTACGAAGTGGTGTCGCTGCCCGTTGCCTTGTCGGGATGGGGAGCGTTAGGGCTGGTTGGATAGTTGCCCGTGCCGTTGTCGTATTTGGTGTTGGGATCGTTTGAGACGTAGCTCAGCTCGTAAGAAAAGCCGTCGGATTCAATCTTGTTGCCGTTGATGCCGTCGCTTTCCCAAGCTCCGTTAATGGTGCTCGACCAGTATTCCGAGTAGTTAGCGGGTTGGGTGTATGCGATGCCGTTTACGGTGATGCTGTTCACGTAGTATGCCGTGTAGCCAGGGTAGGGGGTGCCGTGAGAATAGTTGTTGATGTAGCCCTGTTCGACGGCCAAGTTCAGCATGTCTTCAACAGTTTTACCCTTTTCAATGGTGAAGGTGTGCGAAACCAAAGTGGTGCCGTAAACCGAGATCTTCAGCGTTGCTGAAACGGTATCTGCCTTGGTGCTGGATGCCTGATTTGCGGGCTTGGCACTGTTCGCGGATTGACTCGGTACTTTATTTGCGTTACTGGGGTCTGTTAATTCGCCCGCGTTTGCCTTTGAGTTGCTAGCTGCTGCATGCCCTGCGGCGCTGTCGGAGCCTGATGCCTGGCTCTCGCTTACATCTGGCGTGGCATCTGCCTTGTTTGCGGTAGCGTCGTCTGCGGAAAGGCTGCCTGTGCTGCCAGCCGTGGAGCTTTGCTCCGCTGTGATTGATGCCGAGTTGTTGGCTTCTCCCGCAAAGGCAAAGTTGGGGGTTAGGGTGGTTGCCAGGGCAATTGCCGTAAGCAGCGCAAGGGCGCGCTTTGCTATGCCGCGAGGACGGCAGGTGGTGTTGCTCACGTGAGCTCCTTCTATCCAGGGCGCAGGCTGGCAGGCATTCCGACTTGATCGAGGGCTGCTCGAAGTTACGGTTACTGGTATAGCGAAGGACTTTCACCTTCATTCCCCTGCGGCTTGTGAGCACCTGCGCAAAAGGCGCAGCCAGCCGTTACCAAAAATATGCGGTCACATTATAAAGGGGGTCTTCTTTGTGCGGCAAGTTGGCGCTGCGTGCATAGGCGATGTGAGATTCGTTCGCCCATGCCGACTACGCGCGTTGTGGCCCGTGAGGCATGGCTCCAAAAGCAAAACGCCCCGCATCAGGCCGAAAGTGAACTGAATCCACTTTTTGGACACGAGAAATGGGTGCAGTTCAAAGTTTGATGCGGGGCGGGAGAAAAGGAGGGTCTGGGTTGCTAGGCGTTTGCGGGCTTTGACCCCTTGGCAAGAGCTTCAATGGCAGCGAGGTTTGCCATGGTGGATCGAATAACGTCCGAGCGGGAAAGCGAGCCAACGAGCGTTCCGTCTTCGCTTACTACTGGTGCTTTCTTGATGCGCTTTTCAGCCAGCAGGCGGCATGCTTCGTCAAGTTCGGATCCGCTTTCAACGGAAATAGCGCCTTTGGTGGCAATGCGCATAACGTTCAAGTCAAGCAGTTCGGAAACGCGCTGCATGAAGTTTTCGTTGTCAGTGGCGCGGTACAGCATGAGAGTTGCGTCCAGAACGGCGCCTTCGCTGCGTCCGATGTACTTCATGATGTCGCCGTCGGAAATAAAGCCGACCACTTTCATATGTTCGTCGACCACGGGAACGCCAGAGGTTTTGTTGGTGGCAAGAATCTGCGCAACCTCGCGGATGGAGTCGGTGCTGTGGACGAAGTAGGGCTGCTTGTTCATAGCAAGGTCCACAGCGATGTGATCGTCTGCCTTGGTGGGCAGGCGCAGAGCATTGGCGCGCTCTGCGGCGGAAGGCTCCTTCTTAGTGTCGCGTACGGCGACAACGATAACTGCAAAGATTGCGATCATGATAAGCGCCGTGAAGGCGAATGCGATTCGGTCGCCTGCCATGGCCTGTTCGATTGCGGGCATCTCGGGGAACAGGAAGGTGGATGTTGCGGAAAGGGAAACCAAGATAGCTGTGCCCAACGACGCGCCTACCTGGTTCAACGTGTTCTGCAGTGCATTCGCGTGCTGGATAACACGGTTGTCCAGTGTGTTGATTCCCCAGGTGTTAAGCGGGGTGACCAGCGCCTGCATGCCAACGCCCAGGCAGGTGTAGATAACGATGATGAAGGGTACGGGCGTGTCGAGTCCAAAGCCAACCAAGCCGCAGCCGCCGATGGCCGCAACCAAGGCGCCTGGGATTACGATACGGCGAACACCCAGCTTGTCGAACAGGCGGCCAGCGAAGAAGCCCATGATGGCGCCCAGCACAGCGCCAGGCAGCATGATAAGGCCGGTTTCGAGGGCAGATACACCGAGCAGGTTTTGCAAATAGATGGGGAGCAAAACGCCTGTGCCAACCAGCGCGGCCTGGAGCAAGGCAACCAGAACGACAACGATGGCATATGAGCGGCTCTTCAGGACATCGACTTTCAACAGCGGCACTTCGAGGCGGAGTTGCCTGCGTACGAAGAACGTCAAGAGAATGGCGCCGGCAACGATAAGGGCGATCGGAATGGCTATGTTGGTTGCCGAAGTGATGGTGGCCAAGCCATACAGCAGTCCCAAAAGGCCCAGTGAGCACAGGGCAACGGATGGTTTGTCGAACGAGGTGGGTTCGAATTCGCCGTAGCTCTTGAGGAAGACGATGGCCAGGACGACGATAAGTACCGCCAGTGCGGTTACCAGCATAAAGAGCGAGCGCCAACCGACGGATTCGACCAGCAAGCCGGAAAGGGAAGGACCGACAGCAGGGGCAAAGCCGATAACCAAGGACACAATGCCCATGGCGCTGCCGCGCTTTTCGCGGGGGAATATCAGAAGAATCACAGTGAATACCATCGGCATAACTACGCCGGTGGCTGCTGCCTGGAAAATACGGCCCAGCAGCAGGATGCCGAAGAAGGGCGAAAACGCCGCCATAAGGGAACCCAAGGCGAATACCGAAACACCTGCGATGAACAGCTTTCGGGTGGGGAAGCGGCCAATAAGGAAGGCGGAAAGCGGGATGATAATGGCTTCGACCAAAGAATAAGCTGAGGTGAGCCACTGAACGGTGGTGGCGTCTGCCTGGAGGTCGGCCATGATGGAGGGGTATGCGGGCGAAAGGAGCGTCTGGTTCAAGACAACCAGCGTGGCGCCTGCCAGCAGAATGGCAACGATAACTACTTGATTACGGGTGAGACCCATCTAGTTTTCCTTTCTTGTGTGGGGATCGGTAGGGATGGTTTTGAGCTGGCTGTTGAGGCTTGCGAGCTTACGGAATGCTATAAACCCTTCGATGACCTGCTGTTGCAGCTCGGCAGCGTCGGGGTTTTCCTCGAAGAGGGCAGAAAACTCTGCATCGATGGCGGCCGATTCGGCTCGGCCTTTTTCCGTGAGGTAGATACGGAAGCTGCGTTTGTCGTTTTCGTCCTGCCTGCGTTCGATGAGGCCGCGTTCTTCCAAGGGCTGGGCGATAGGCTTGAAATTTGAGGGCTTTACGCACAAGTGATAAGCGAGTTCTTTGATAGTTTGGCCATCCTGCGAGGCTATTTCGCCCAGCAGGTGAGCCTGATAGGGGTTTAGCCCGTGCCTTGCAACGATGCTCGAAAGCGTCGACTTGATGAGTAGACTCATAAAGCGGGTTTCTTCGAACAAGGTTCGGCAGAAGTTGATTTTTTCCATGGTTAATGATCCTCCTTTCTGCTTCAGGGAATAAGAAAGCGCCCCAGGTAGGGGCGCTTATGAGCTTGTTTAACACTATGGATAGTACTAAAACATAATTATATTTTAGAAATAATTATCGTTTCTTCACAAGTGGGAATCTGACACCTGTTCCTATTTTCCCACCTTGATTGCGCCTTTGTCGCAGCGATTGCCCCAGGCGTCGATGAGGGTATCGTCCTTGTATACGCACACGATTTCGCAGTGGTTGGCGCATTTCTGGCAGATGACTTCGCGGGTGGTGAACTTGAAATCGGAGATGTCGAAATTGAAGGGCTTGCGCTTCGAGGCAGGGGCGTCGGCCGCCAACAGTGCAGCGCCGTAGGCGCCCATCAGATGGCCGTCGGGGTCAACTAAAACAGGTTGGTTCAATGCTTCTTCGAAGAAATGAACCACGCCAACGTTCTTGCTCACTCCGCCCTGGAAGACGATGGGCGACTGAATGCGCTTGCCTTTGCCCACGTTATTCAGGTAGTTGGTGGCAACGGCCTTGCACAAGCCGGCGATAACGTCTTCGCGGGGATAGCCAACCTGCAATTTGTGCACCAAATCGCTTTCGGCGAACACCGTGCAGCGGGCAGCAATGTTGGCAGGTTTTTTCGAGGTTAGGGCAATGGGGCCGAACTCTTCCACTTCAACGCCAAGGCGGTGCGCCTGGCTCGACAGGAACGAACCAGTGCCTGCAGCGCATAGCGTGTTCATGGCATAGTCGGTGGCAATGCCGTTTTCGACGCAGATGATCTTCGAGTCCTGCCCGCCGATTTCAAGGATGGTGCGCACATCAGGGTGCAGGTGGGTGGTGCCAACGGCGTGGGCGGTAATCTCGTTCTTTACCACAGTGGCATCCAAGATAGAGCCAACCAGTCGCCGTGCGCTGCCAGTGGCGCCAACGGCAACCACGCTGATTTCTTCGGTGTTTATCTGGCTGTGCAGGTCTTCCACTACACGGCGCGCTGCATCGGTAGGGTTGCCTTCCGTCCAAAGGTAGGAGCGGGCGATAATCGTGCCATCAGGCAAAATGATGACGCCTTTAGTGGAAATAGAACCGGTATCGATACCAAGGAATGCGTTGCTCATCAACGGGCCTTTCTCATTGCAATCATGTCGTAGAACGCCTCGAGTCGGGTGTCGAGGCCGGTATCGCTCGTTTGCGAATCGTAACTCAGGTACAAAATGGGGATATGGTAGTCGCTGCTGATGCGCTGCAGAACGGGCATCACGTCAATCTCGGGCGTGCAGCCAGAAGACTTAAGGTGAACAATGCCGTCGAATCCCTTTTCGGCATAACTTTTTGCTGCGGCGATGGTCATGGTAGAAGTGGGACCCATGTCATAGCTTACGTATTCGCTCACGCCGCGGCGCAGGTTTTCCTCGTTGTAATGCAGGTTGCGGTGCGTGATGTTCAAGTACCGAGCGAGCGAAACGCCCATATCGATGAACTTTTCTTCGATGTAGAGATTCGAATGGGGATCAACGGCAGTGAAGTATTCGCCCACAATTCCGATGCGGATCGGGTCGGCGGGTTCTTGCGTGGGCAATTCCCGAAGAACGCCCATGCCGCGTTTGTAGGCAGTGGTTATCTGGTTCAGATTGGTAACGGTGCGCATGTCGGCAAAGAAATCATTGCGGGCGCGCTTGAACGATCCACACTCAGCTTCGAAGCCGGCCTTTGCCAGGTAGGCATCGTTGTAGGAGTCTAGACATTCGATCATTTTGAAAAGTGCCAGGAACTGCTTTACTCCTTGCGGGATAGAAAGGTTCGGGTTCACTTTTTCTTTACAGATGGCGAGGTACTCTTGCATTGGCTTTCCTGTTACCGTGGCGAAGTTGAGCATCTCGAACTCGTAGCCCATGTCACGCAGGATGGATTCCTGCAACTCGCCGTAATATCCCAGGCGGCAGGGTCCGGCAAATTGAACAAGAACGTCAGCGCCGCGCTCTAGCGCTTCGATGTAGTCACCCAGGATGTGCTTGAACGGAGCGCAGACGAAATCGTTACTGTGCTGGGCGCCCCGCTCCAGCGTGCGACGCGTAGGTTCGGGCAACGATACGAAGTCGGCGTCAAGCACCTGCTCAACGAAGTACTTGAAGGCAATGTCGTAGTAGGAATAGCGAAGGAAGGCAACTTTGGTACGCGCGTGACGATCGGCTTTTTTCTTTTGCTTCTTCTTGTTGCGGTGAGCGCGAAGGGCCTCGGGTGTGCCAGGGATAAAGGAAATGGATGCATTGGGGATTTCATCGGAATAGCGGCGCTTGAGGGTGTCAGCTGCCTTCTGTACGGCATTCAATGCAGTCAGTTTGCGGTTCGGCTCTCCGCCTTGCTGGTGGTTTGATTCGTTATTCATGCAGGTAGCCACCCCTTTGCTGGTAACGGAGAATATCGACAAAGCTTTCCAAGCGTGTTTCCAAGCCAGCGGTTCCGCTCTGCGCATCGACAGTGAGCGAAAGGATGGGCTTGCCTTTGATGCAGCGCATAAGGGCATCGTTGGTCATGGAGTCGGGCCCGCAAGGGAAGGCGCTTACCAAAACAATGCCGTCTATCTGGTCGTACAGGTCCAGAATGGTGCCGATGGTCTCGCGGTTGACAATCCAAGGCAGGGTGTCGGAAAACTCAAAGCTTTTTTCCAGCGCTTTTTCGTGATTGTGGCGATCGGCGAAAAGAACGCAGGTTTCCATTTCTCTTAGCATGTCAACAAGCGGTGAACCCACAAAGTCGTCATGAATCACGTAGGGGTGCGCCGCCAACAGGATTCGCAAGGGGCGTTCGCCTTCGGGCATTTTAGAAACGTGTTTTAACAGAGCTTCCTGTTTGTGGGCGCGTTTCTCGTCGCTATTCGTCTGAGCACGAACGGCGGCAGCGTAGGCTTTCTTTGATTCTTTTCTTGTTGCCCCAAGCTTTTGGCCAAGGTCAATGTAGGCTTCCTGCTCCTTGATGTGGCTGTCCGCTCGATCAACTTCGCAGGAAATGATGCGGGGACGTTGCGTGATGAAGGTATTGGCAACTAAATCTGGCAGTGCCTGGAATTTGGTGCAGAAGCCTTTGAAGTTTCCCAAATTGTCGATGCTGGGAGCAAAAATGGCATCGCATTTTCCCAGAAGGCTGGCAACGTGACCCATATACAGTTTTGATGCCAGGCAGCATTCGTCGATGGAGAGGTACGCTCCTGCTTCAAGGGTGCTGCGGTCGGATTTATCGCTTACCACAACGGTCCGGCCGAGTTCTTCAAAAAAGGTGCGCCACATGGTTTTGTAGCGAAAATACAGTAGGGCGCGAGGTATGCCAACGGTTTGAACGTCAGCAAATTCTGCCTGCGCCTTGAGGTCTAAAGGGCTCATATTCCTCCATATTGATGAGGGCGTTGGGCTGCTTGGAACTGCCCCGTGCCTTTATTCTCTTCTTCTTGGGGCTTTGCTGGTTATGGTTTCATGTGGATTCCATCTTGCGTTATGCTTAAATACCCATTCTAATAACGTCGCTTCACGAAAGGAGCCGCATGACCAGGTACCGTGCCACAATCGTTTCGCCAAAAGGGGCGGCCCCTAAATCAAGCGTTATCGAGTTTGAAAGCGAGCATCGTGCTGGCTCTAAGCTGAACGTGCAAGACGCACGCTATAAAATGCTCGAACTCCATGGCTCCGAAGCGTTGGCATGGACTGTGAAAGATGTTGAAAAGGTGGCGGATTCCACTCCAGGTGATGCGCCCATGGAGCAGATGATGCTTGATTTCCGTGAGCCGGTTGAGCCTCCCAAGCGTAAGCGTCGTACGGTAAAGCGCGGCATTGCCGGTTAACTGTTGCGATAAGTATTGAGCGTAGCAAGAAAAGCGAGCTGTCCGATGGTTCATCGAGCAGCTCGCGTTTTTGTTTAAGCCTTTGCGCTGGTGTGAGGTTGGTGGCTATAGATGGTTTAGGACGGCCCGCCTTAATTCGTATCGTCGGCACAGTTTGGGAAACGCCAGGAGCCCGAAGGTGGTTGCTAGGGCTAAAACGACAAGGAGGGGTACGGGAGCGGAACCATCATTGGTTTTCGGTAATTTGGCAGCAACGGATTCCGCTGCTGTTTCGACTGGGTTGGTTGATTGGACAACCGAGTCTCTGTCTTCGTCATGAAGCTCTAAATTGCGGTGGGTGTCGATATTCGCGACATTCCACAGATCAACCGCATCGCCCGATAGTGTTTCCTCTGTTGCTTGCATGTGCAGGATGGCGGGAGCGTAAGCAATCATGCTGTCTTCTTCGCTGCGCGTTGGTCCCGCTGCTTCCTTCAAATTGAATGAAGTTCGGTTCGCTGCCAGGTCGGAAAGGTCAACATTCTCATAGCGTTCGGGGCGCTCCCATTCCTTGGCATCTTGGGTATTGGTGCCAAAGCCCTCTTCGACCCTGCCGTGTTCGAAGGCTACGGCAATGATGAACTCTCCCTGTTCGAGCGAAAGATCGTTCACGGCAAGCTCTTGCGATCCTAGGGTCGAAACGTCTTGTTTCCAAATGCGCCAGCCACTGAAGTCGTGGATGCGTTTGTTGGTTGGATTGTCGGGGTTGTAGGGGTTTCCGGCGCAGGCATTTGGCTGTTCGTCACTGGCGCTGCTTGCCTCGGTGTTGGCTTCGCCGATGCTGCCGGGCTTGCTTTTGCTCTGCTTTGCAGCGCTATTGCCGCTGGTCTTTCCCGTTTTGCCATCTTCTTCGCTTGCTGCTTTCTCCTGTTCTTTTTCCTGGTCGAAGTTGGTTCGATACCACACGTTCATCATGCCGTCGTAGTCTTCGAAGCTCACGGGTGTGGCGATGCCGGTAAGGTGGGCATAGCCGTCTTCTGCGCAGGTGATGGTATCGGTCATGGTGAATTCGTCCGCCCAAGTGCTAGAGGTGGAACGATAGTCGATTGAGTAATCGAACGATCCTGCTTCGTTGAGGAGAGTTTCGCGCTTGTCGACTTCGCCTGAAATGGCAAGGGGAATGGTGTCGTTGTCAACGGTACCCAGATCGAGCGTAGTATTGTCTCTGCTGATGGTTATTGTGAAGTGCGCCAGTACGGTGCCTTCATTTTCCTTACAAGGAAGTTCTTCTATTTCATAAGTGTCGTAGGGAAGGGCGCCAAGGTCGTCGTTGACCTTTGCTGCCCCGCCGTGCGAATCGCGCTCGAACCAGATGCCATCTTTTGCCGAGGTGCCAGCGTTGGTGTTGCGGGAATGAGGTACCCACGAAGACGCGGTGTTGGCCATGCCGTTTTCATCGGTTACCAGCACATGTTCTTCTCCTGTGGTGTGCGAAGTGATGCGGAATGGCACATTCGCCAGGTGCTCCATGGTGCCGCTTTTCGCTTTCGTGAAGGCCAGGTCGCCTCGAATTACCTGCTCTTCAAAGGAAAGGGGAGTCCAAGCGCTGATGTGCTCTTCTGTCCCTTCGCTGGTTAGCGATACCTTCCAGGGTGCATCGCAGCCGAGATACCCTGTTGGTGGCTGTATCTCCTCTACCAGGACGGTGCCTAGGGGAAGTGCTATAGCGTGGTTGGTGTCGTAGTAAAACTCATCCCCCTCAACGAAATGGTTTTCATCGAAGGCGAACCCGCCTGTCTCGTCTGTTTTGAAAACCCACGTGCGTTTAGGGGTTCCGAGGTAATCCATGCTTTGCTTCGTTGTCTTCTGGCTGGAGGGATTGACGCTCGATCTGTCCTGGATTCCCCAAAGGGCCCGTGGTTCTTGTTCTCCTTGATCGAAGTAGCTAACGCGGAAGAGCGCTCCTTTCAGAGTTGCCGATCCGAGGGGGTAAGGGGTGTTGGTTTCTGCGTCGATCTTTTGGCCGATAAGGTTGATAAGCGTGTTTTGGGGTGCATCGGAAATGCTTGCTGTGGTGGTGCTGCCCGAGGTAATAGCTACGCTTGTGTCAGGTGCGGGAGCAAAGCCATCAGGAGCCGTTTCTTCGCGAATGGTGTACGTGCCTGCGGGCAGCAACGGGCTCTTGGCCGTTTTCTCGTCGGGGCCCGTTGTTAGCTGGGCTACGCGCGACCCCTCTTGGTTGTACACACCAAACACGGCCCCCTCCAGCGAATAGCAGCGGTTGCCTTCGCTGATAGAAGGATTGGAGGAAGTTTTGACCACTTCAAGGTATCCGCCGAAGTTCTTCTTGATGACGGCTTTCAAGTACACCGTTTGATAACCGATAAGCCCCAGGCTGTTGCTTGGGCCGCCGGGGCGCGCCGCGCCAGGTGGCGTGATATTCACGTCGTAAACCACCTCACCTGCTTCGACGTTTACCTCTTTCAGGGTGGCTACGTAGTCTGCTCGGGTGTTTGAGGGCGGTGCGGCGCTGGGCAGCGAGCAGGTGCCAGTGCCGGCATAACCTTTGAGTTCACCGGTGAAATCAGAAATGGCAAATTTGGCGGGATGCACACTCCAGGTTGCGCCTATGTAGCAGCTGCCAGTTAGGGTTTTGGGAATGTCCTTTGTGGGGTCAAATGCTTCGACTTCAGCGGTGTTGGCAATCTTGAACAGGGCATATATGCTTGTTGATTTCTCTATGGGCTTCGTGAAATCGAAGGTGGAGTCGTCGGAGGTGTCTACCCACCGTACGAATTCCCATCCCCCTTTGGTAGGGGTGGCGGGTATGCTCCCGTAAGCCTGTTTGAACGAGCTGCCCCGAGGCACTTTTACGGTAAGGTCGTCGGTTTTTGCATCGTTGAAAGAGACGCGGACCTCGTAATCGGCTTCAACGAATGTTCCTGTGACGGTTGTGCTTTTCTCGATCTTTGTGGTTAGCCAATCGAACTCTTTCCCTGCTTCATCGTGCCATTTCAGGGTGAACCCTTGTGCCTCTTTTGACTCAATGAGCTTTGCCAGGGGCTGTTTGCCCGATTCGTCCGTCATATAAGCGGGGTTGGTACCAACGGGTTGCCCTAAGGTGAAATCGGTTCCAGCAACCAGGGTGGGTAGCGCTCCTGTATACCCTTCAACTTGAATGACGACGGTTGCTAGCTGCCCAGAGGTGTTTCCTGCCTGTGCCCAGCGGGGTGCGGCTGCTGAAGTAACAAGAAAACATGCCAGGGCAGCGACAAAGACGCACAGTAGTAAACGGTGATTTGCAGATGGGATTATCCATTCGCTGGTGCTTTTGCGGGGAAATCTTGTTTGGTGGAAGGCATCCCCTATGTGTCGCCTTGTGGGCGTGATGCGGTCTGTTGGTTTGTCGCCAATGCGTCGCACGCGCGCAGCGGCACGATTCTTTGCTTTCATGATGCAGCCTTTCCTTGCGGTGTTGCTTGCCACAAGTGTTGCAGCCGTTGCTTAAGAACATGCGAAGCGCGTGAGAAAATTGTGCGAAAGCGGTGCGAAATATAGGGGAAACCATGAAAAGGTTACGCGACCGTTAAATCATCGATCTCGAAAATATCTATTCTTATCAGGTGATATGCAACGAATACCGAAATATCTTATTTCTCCGATATGAATTATGGAATTAATACTTGACAATACCTACGGGGTTAGTAGGATTTGGAGTCAAGAAAAGGACTTCCTTCGAGGTTTCAAAGCTCAAGTTTGGTATTGCTTCGGTAAGGCAACGCAGTTTGCCGGCGAGCTAAAGGCCCGAAGGCGATTTGCCGTAGATGCGGCAGAAAGAAGGAATCATGGCAGTGTACAAGAGCGTTTCCGAGCTTATCGGCAATACCCCGTTGGTAGAACTCTCTAACTACGAGAAGAACCACAACCTGAATGCAACTATCATCGGCAAGGTCGAACTGTTCAATCCCGCCGGCTCCATTAAAGACCGCATTGCCAAGGCAATGATCGATCAGGCGGAAGCCGACGGCAAGATCGATGCAGACACCGTGTTTATCGAGCCCACTTCAGGCAACACCGGTATTGGCCTTGCTGCTATTGCTGCCGCTCGTGGCAATCGCATTATCATCACCATGCCTGAAACGATGAGCGTTGAGCGCCGCAACCTTATGAAGGCTTACGGTGCTGAACTGGTTCTCACCGATGGCGCCAAGGGCATGAAGGGCGCAATCGCTCGCGCTGCCGAACTAGCCGAGGAAATTCCGAACTCCTTTATTCCCAGCCAGTTCACCAATCCCGCCAACCCCGCCGTTCATGAGGCAACTACTGGTCCCGAAATTTGGGAGGCAACCGAGGGCAAAGTGGACATCCTGGTTGCTGGTGTAGGTACTGGCGGAACGGTTTCCGGTACGGGCGCATATCTGAAGAAACAGAACCCCGAGGTCAAGGTTGTTGCCGTGGAACCTGCCGGATCCCCGGTTCTTTCGGAAGGCCATCCGGGCGCTCACAAGATTCAGGGTATCGGCGCGGGATTTGTTCCTGATACACTGAATACCGAAATATATGATGAAGTTATCACCATCGCTGACGAAGAGGCTTTCGAGGCTGGCCGCGAGCTTGCTGCAAAGGATGGCTTGCTGGTGGGTATTTCCTCAGGCGCTGCTGTTGCTGCCGCTACCAAGCTCGCTCAGCGCCCCGAAAACGCTGGCAAGGTCATCGTTGCTATTCTCCCCGATACGGGCGAGCGTTATCTCTCTACGGCGATGTTCAACTTTGAGTAAGATCCGAGCAGGCGTCTTGACGCACTGCTCTGGCAAGTGAGGCATGAATGTCCTACGAGCAAGAGAACAAACAGGCACTGGTCGCTTACTTCATTGAGGGCGCGAAGGGGGACAAACCCCTTGGCGCCCTTGGCGTTGAAGTGGAACACTTCGTGGTTACCGCCGAAGGCGAACATTCCGTATCGTACGCTGGAGGCGAAGGGGAATTTGGCGTTCGTGATGTGCTGGCGCATTTGGCTGATGCTTACCCGCAGCACACCTATGGCCTTGAAGGCGACCTCATCGGGCTTGCTAGCGATGAGGCCTCCATTACGCTTGAGCCTGCTGCTCAGCTTGAAATAAGCATCGCTCCATATTTGTCTATCGGTCAGATCCTCCGTGTGTACAGCGAATTCCGTTCTAAAGTTGATCCGTTTTTGGCGGAGCACGGATGCAAGCTGGTTACCAGCGGTTATCATCCTACGGCGCGTGCGCTTGAGCTTACGCTTATTCCGAAACAACGCTACCGGTTCATGAACGACTATTTCATGGAAATCGGTACGCATGGCGAACGCATGATGCGCGCTTCTGCTTCTACGCAAGTTTCGGTGGATTATTGCGATGAAGCCGATGCCATTCGTAAAATGCGTATTGCCCAGGCGTTGGCGCCCATTTTTGCAAGTGTCACCGACAACACTGCGGTGTTCGAGGCGGAGCCTGCGCCCCGATTGGCGCGATTTGCCCTATGGCGCAACGTGGACAACGATCGATGCGGTTCGGTGCCTGGTCTTTTCAGCGAGGGTTATGGCTTTGCGGACTATGCCGATTGGATTCTTCGCACGTGCCCTATTTTCGTTACGCGCCCTTCCGCCGATGATCCTGCGGGGCCAAATTTGCGTGCGGTGTATGGGCAGTCTGCCTATGCTGCCTACGGTGATGCTCCCATGACCCGCGCCGATATCGAGCACGTGCTCTCTATGTTTTGGCCCGACGTGCGCTTGAAGAACTTTGTGGAAATTCGTCCAGCCGATTCGTTGCCTGCACCGCTTATGGCGGGATATGCGGCGCTTGTCAAAGGCATTTTCTATTCCGAGCGCTCTCTTTGCGCGATCGAGCAGGCATTTGGGGCAACGGAAGGCGTGTGGCCCTTGAACGATAGCAGCGCCAATCAGGCACTGGAAGCTATCCAGCGTCATGGTGCCGAAGCGGTTATCTGCGGCAAAACGCTTGTTGAATGGCAGGAACTTATCTTCGAAGTTGCAGATGAAGCGCTCAATGAAGAGGATGCAGCTCATTTGCACGACCTAGTGTCATTTGCCCGCAGCAGACGATAGCCCGTATGTCGGCATATTCGCCGTGCTATTATGGTCTTATTCCTATATGATTACAGGTTGTTTTGTGCATTACCCGTTGCTTCGGGCCAATGCATTGATGATGTTTACCATTCCGTCAGGAGGCACCAATGAAGATATCTACCAAAGGGCTCTATGCAGTGCGCTTCATGGTGTTTTTGGCGGGGCATGGCGGTACGGAGCCGGTGCCATTGAAGGAAATCGCTGAGGCTACCAGCATTTCACGTAAGTACTTGGAGCAAATTGCTTCGAGCTTGGCGGCGGCGCAGCTGGTTCGTAGCGCTCGCGGTGCTTCGGGAGGTTATCGCCTTGCGCGCAGTGCCATGAACATTACCATGCTCGACGTGCTCACCGTAACGGAGGGCTCGCTTGCGCCCGTTGACTATCTCGATGAGCTTTCCGGGGAAGCGTCTCCCGGTGAATCGTGCTATGAGATCTTTGTTTGGAAAGGTCTGCACGATTTGGTAAAGGGTTACCTGGGCGGTATTTCTTTGCAGGATGTGGTGGATCGTTCCTCCCAGCTTGCGATAGATAGCTACACCATCTAGTAATAAAAAGCGGCTGGTTTGTTTGCGCTGGCTTGCAGGAAGGGAACGTCATGACGGTAGCGAATGGAAGTGCTGGCAAGATTTCGCACCTGCCTGTCATCGGCATCGTTCCTTCTCAGAACACCACCGAAAAGATGGTGAGTTTTCCCGAGCGCTATGCTGACGCCATTATCAAGGCTGGCGGCGCTCCCTTGCTGCTGCCACTTTCGGGCAACTCCCATATATACGAAACGCTTTTCCCTTTGATAGATGGTTTTGTTCTTACCGGTGGCAATGACATCGATCCAGCTCGCTATGGTGCTATTCGTGATAGCGGTAAAATCGACGAGCATACGCCTGAGCGTGAAGAGCTTGAGTACTTGATTTTGAGCTATGCGTACCGCTTTGATTTACCGTTGATGGGTATCTGCCGAGGCATGCAGATGATAAATGTGTGCTTGGGAGGCACCTTGTTCCGAGATTTGGGAGACCAGTTTTCCGGTGTGGCAAGAAAGGGCATTAACGACGATAAAGACGATTTGCCTCAACTTGCGCATTGGCAGCCAAAGCCCTACAGCGAGCCCACCCATCCAGTAACCATTCTGTCTAACTCCAAATTAGGGAAGTTGCTGGGCGTGCAGAATATCATGGTAAATTCTATGCATCATCAGGGAGTATGTGATCTCTCGACGCGTGTTGATGCTGTGGCATATGCGCCCGATGGCCTGGTTGAGGCCATAGAGGTGCGTGACAAGAGCTTTATGATCGGAGTGCAGTGGCACCCTGAGTTTTTCACGGGGCGCCATCGCATGGAATGCGTATTCGATGCGCTTATCGAGGCAGCGGCGCAGGGTCATGCCCATTGCGGTGAACGTGGCAGCGTTGCTATTACGCGCAGTGAACCTGCGGGCATTCAGGCGCAATGGCCCGAAATTACGTTTGCGGATTGCATCTGATCGGTCTATAAATGGTCAAACCCTCTGCAGGCTGCTTACCTTGCGATATGAGAATACAGACGTACGCGTTGCTCGAATTCTTGGAGCGAGATCCCCTGGGCATTGCTGATGCGGATGGCAAGGTAGTGGGCATTGTCTTTGATAGCGTAGATCATTTCCTCTGGGAAAGAAGAGCCGTCGAGCTTTCCCTCGCGATAGAGATAATCGATAACACCGATCAGGCCGCTAATGGAATACTCAATGATAATCCGCGCATTGGTGGTGAGCTCCTCCTCCTCGTCACAGAGTATGGTTTGCCACATGTTGGCTATGATGGTGCGGATTTTCAATGCCACGCATTCTTGGCCGCAGCGCTTCATCACAAGGCCAAAGCGCTGTGTACGCTGGGGCAGTAGCATTTCCGTCAGCGCTTTGCTGTCGTTGCTGAGCATATAGAAAATGCCAAGTGGAAGGCCCTTGCTGTTAAGCAGCTCTTCCTCGATGACGGTGCACAGCAGCGCGTCGAGCGATTCGTAGTGGTAGTAAAACGTACCACGGTTGCAGTGGGCCTTTTGGGTGACCATATTCACCGTGATGTGCTTCAGGTCATTTTCCTCAAGCAATTCCCAGAATACGTTTTTGATGCGTTCTACCGCAGCGGGTTCCTGTTGGTCTTTGCGGGGTCGTGCCATGATGGGCTCCTTCGTTGTGGGGCGATACGGGTTATGGCTCGTCCGCTAGGACGTGCGAGGTTTGCGCGCGTTCATGATGAGCATTTGCAGGCGGTTTTCGATGTTGGCGAAGCTAACGTCGGGATCGAAGTCGAGGGGCAGAATCTGCGCATCGGGGTACAGCTCCTTCAGGCGTTTCGATATACCGCGGCCTACTACGTGGTTGGGAAGGCATCCGAAGGGCTGTAGGATAACGAACGCGCGGCAACCCCGTTTTGCATGGTGCAGAATCTCTGCGGGAATCAGAACGCCCTCACCAGCATCGAAGGTGTGGTGAATGATAGGGTCGCTTGCCTGCACCAATTCGGGCATACGGCACGGCGGTGTATACAGCGGGTGCGCCTTGGCAATTTTGTCGGTAGCATCATGCGCCAACTTGAAGAAGGCATCGGATATCGAATTGTTCAGCTTGGTGGGAAGCGGGCGATGCACCTTGTATTCACGTTGCTGAGATCGCTGGTAGAAGTACGTTTTGCGAATAACATCGGTCATGCGTGCTTCGATGATCTCCAACCCGTTGTTTTCCAAATACAGCTCCATATCGTGGTTTGCACCGGGATGGAAATTCAAGAGGTACTCGCCCACGATCAGCACGGTGGGGCGCGGCTTGCTTCGGTCGTATTTCACAGAAAGCATCGAAGCTATAGCTTTTTTGAAGCCCTTCTTCATGCCCCCGATACCGCCTTGGCGCAAGCCGCCTATGACGGCATCGATAGATTTGTCGAATGCTGCATCGGCGCTGCCAGGTTCCAGCTCGTAGGGACGTATCTTGCGCAGCAGCTCTTCCAGCGCGTCGATCATGGGCAAGCCGAATGCAATTTGCATAGCGGTTTTCAGGTTCATCTTGAAACCGGGATGAACGTTATGGGCGTCTTCCGCATCGTTGGTGATGATGGGAACTTGAGGATAGCCTGCATCGTCGAGCGCTTTACGCAGTAGCGCAGCGTAGTGAGTAAGACGACAGTCACCGATGTACTTGCCGGTGGCAATGGCAACCTTGTCGGGGTCGTATTTGCCCGATTCAAGTGCCGCCAGCGCTTCGCCGATCACAATTTGAGCAGGAAAGCAGATGTCGTTATGGACATAGCGTTTCCCCAGGTAAATTGCGCGTTCACGGCCAATAGGAAGAGAAACGGTGTTCAGACCCTGATTGGCAAACGCCGCTGCCATAAGTTGGCTAAAAGCGTGCGAGGTATTGGGAACCAATACCGTTTTGGTGGCAGCGTCTTCCTTGGTGAATTTCTGCGGATAGGGATCGGCAAGCTTTTCTCCTGTGGCGCGAGCTAGGGCCTCGTCGATTTTGCGTTCGAATGCGGCTGTGCAGGCTGCGCATTGCGAGGGTTCGCAGCTTTGTGTGCTGCCGCAGCAAGAGGCATTCAAGCTTCCCTGTCGATTTGCATCGATAGCATAGGCTGTCTGATCAGGTGTTGCTGCTTTTTCTTTTTCGCGACGCTCGTTGACCGTTTCGATAAACGAGCGAACGCGGATACCTAAGGGTCCGCGAATGTCGCTTTCGTCCACCTTGAGCACCAGTGGTGTTTTGTCGCTGATCTCTTTCATCAGACGGATAATCTCGTCGGAGAGATACGCATCGTGGCCGCAACCGAAGCTTACTATCTGCACATATTCCATGTTGGGGCTTTGTGCTGCCAGGGTTGCCGTTGAAAGCATGCGTGCGTGGAAGTTGTTCGCAATGTCGATCAGGCTGTTCTGGAGCGGTACTTGCGTGGCGCCTGGAACAGAATCGGCGGTGATGACGGGAATGCCGTGCTCGGTAAACAACGTTGGCAGTTCGTGGTTGACCAAGTCGTCGTTATGGTAGGGACGTCCTGCCAGCACCACAGCGTAGGTGCCTTCGTTGCGGGCATGGGCCAGCACTTCGGCGCCGCGCTGCTGAAGGGCAGCGCTGAATGATGCCTGCGCGTTACGCGCCTGTTCAAGGGCGGCTAACGTTGCTTTCTCGGGAATTTGGAAGGTTTCCTTGAAGTACTTCACCAGCTGGTTGGTACAGTCCTCTTCTGTGAACCAATGGAACATCGGGTTATCGAAGGGGATATCCCAACGACGGCTGGGGTTGTCGGAATTCTGCACCACCAGGGCGTATCCCTTAACCACGGCGCACATTGACTGGCTGTCCTTCGAGGTGTTTTCAGAGGGTACCGTGGTAACGATTGGCATGAAAATGCGGTCGACGCCCTGTTTGTGCAGATCGCGAAGGTGGCCATGAACCAGTTTCGCGGGGAAGCATACGGTGTCGGACGTGACGGCAGAAAGGCCGTTTTCGTAGATGGCGCGTGTTGATTTATGGGAGAGCTTTACGGTAAAGCCTAGCGCTTGCAGCAGCGTTTTCCAGAAAGGCATGCTATCCCAGAAGAACAGTACGCGTGGAATGCCCAAGGTTATTCCTTGGGAAGGCATAACGGGAGTACAGGGCCAATCTTTGAATAGCAATTGCTCTCGTTCGTTGTACAGGTTCGGCACGCTTTCCATGGTTTGGTTTGCTTCACGTATTTGCTCGCGTACTTTTGTGTCGGAAAGTTCGCCTACGATTTCGCCCTTAGTGCAGCGATTGCCGGTAATCCATGAAGTGCCATTGGAAAACGTGATACGTGTGCGGTTGCAGCGGTTTGAACAGAACGGGCAGATCAGATTCGTTTCCTGCGAATAGCTAAAAGACTCCAGGGCATCCCAGCCGATAAAGGTAGAGGTGCGGTTTGCTTGCTCGCTTTCGCGGGCGATAAGTGCTACGCCTATAGCTCCCATAAGGCCAGGATAGGGCGCTCGAGTTACTTCTTGGCCGACGTATTGTTCGAATGCGCGCAGTACTGCGTCGTTCAGGAACGTGCCACCTTGGACCACGATGTGGTCGCCGAGCTTTTCTAAGTTGGAAACACGAATTACCTTGGTGAATACGTTTTCGATGATAGAGCGGCACAGACCCGCCATGATATCGTTTGGGTTCTTGCCGTTCTTCTGCTCGGTTACGATGCTGCTGTTCATGAACACCGTGCAGCGGCTTCCCAGATCGGCGGGCGCGTTTGACTCGAAGGCAGCGCTGGCAATGCTCTTGGTGGGGATGCTCAACGTGGATGCGAAGCTTTCGAGGAACGATCCGCAGCCAGAAGAGCATGCCTCGTTTACTACAACATTGGTGATAACGCCGTTGTCGATCCAGATCGCCTTCATGTCTTGACCGCCAATATCCAGGATGAATGAGGCATTGGGGTCGAATTGCTGAACCGCACGCGAATGGGCAACCGTTTCAACGGTGTGGCAATCGGCGCCAAGGGCGTTGGCGAACAGCATTTCGCCGTATCCGGTGGTACCACACCCTGCAACTTCAAGTTCGCATCCAGCATCTTGGTATCGTTTGTGCAAGCTGCGCAGTGCTTCCACAGCGACATCAATAGGTTCGCCTTCGTTGGAGGCATAAAACGAGTCGACGAGTTCACCTCCCTCGTTGAGCAGGGCGAACTTAGTAGTGGTGGACCCGCAGTCCACGCCAAGGTATACGCGGAGTGTTTTAGGAAGGTTTCCCTGTTCAAGTGCGGTCTTTGTTTGGGGCAGCTGATGGCGTTCGTTGAAGACGGCACGTTCTGCGTCGGTTTCGAAGAAAGGCTTGCCAGCATAGGCGCTTTGCGACGCGGCGTTGCCTGCCGCATCGTCTATGACCACGATGTGAGCCTCTTCCAGCGTCTTGATTGCTTGGGAAGGAACGAGGCGTGCCTGACGGCCGGCGAAGAGCTCTTCCAGGGCAAGTGCTGCGCCCACTGCAACGATGGTTTCGGGGTGATCGGGAATGATGATGTCTTTCCTTCTCAGCTCAAGGCGCTCGGCAAAAACGGCAATCAAACGTGGGTTGAAGGTGAGGGGTCCGCCTTCGAATACAACAGGAGCCTCGATTTCCAGGCCCTGAGCCAAGCCGCCGATGGTCTGCTTGGCGATAGCGTGAAACGAAGATAGGGCGATATCGGCCTTCGGCACTCCTTGGTTGAGCAGGGGTTGAATATCGGTTTTTGCGTATACGCCACAGCGGCCGGAAACGTTGTGGACGGCTTTTCCCTGTTGAGCGAGGTCGTTGAATTGTTCGGTGGGCACCTTAAGAAGCGTGGCGATTTCATCGATGAAGGCGCCTGTGCCGCCTGCGCAGCTTCCGTTCATGCGCATATCGGCAACTGACAGGCGGTTTGCCTCATTGTCGAATTTGAAGAAGATCATCTTCGCATCTTGGCCGCCGAGTTCGATGGCGGTGCGGGCGGTAGGATAATTCGCGCCTACTGCAAGGGAGTTGGCCACAACTTCCTGCACATAGGGCAGGTCCAGGGCTTCAGCTAAAGCCGCACCGCCTGAACCGCACAAGGCGGCGCGCATGGGAATACCTTCGAACCGCTGGTCCAATTCGGCAAGCAAGCTCTTCAAGCAGTTTGCCTGCTGGGCATGATGGCGCACGTAGCGGCGCATGAGCATTTCATGGGATGCTGCATCCATAACGGCTATCTTCGCCGTCGTGGACCCAACATCTATACCTACAAGGAGTTGCGATGATTGGTTGTTCTGCACGGGTGAAGCCACGATAGTAAAAACTTCTTTCTAACTAAAACAACCCTGTCGAGCAGGGCATAGTTAGTTTACCCAACAAAATGTTCAATTAAAACAGACATTTGAGCTAACTCCATTTATTTTTCGTTGTTGTGGATTTGGTTTCGATCGATTGCGCAGCCGGGGGATCCTCCTCTCTTGCGCCTTGAATGTCCCGTTTTCCTGAAACACGTTCAAACTGCTGAAAAGCCGATATAATAGAGGACAGGGATCACAATCTACCTTGCTGAAATGGAGGGGTCATCATGGCTACTGAATTCGAAAAGGGTTTCCGCGATATTTTCCTGGCAGGCGTTGGCGCTATGGCCATCACTGGCGAAAAGGCGAAGGAAGTGCTTGATACCCTTATTGAAAAGGGCGGCGTTACAGTTGAGCAGGGTAAGGACATCAACCGCGAATTGCAGCATAAGGCAACTGAAACCGTTGCCAAGGTTCGCGAGGAAAGCATTGCCGCTGCGATGAAAACTATGAGCGCCGAAGAGCGTGCCGAGTTTGCTGCAACTGTTGCTAAGCTTGCCGCAGAGCCCGCTGCCGAGGAAGCCGAAGAGGCGCCTGCAGAGGAAAAGGCGGAATAACCCCGCATGCTCAGAACGTGGCAGGGTGCTCCTGCCACGTTCTTTTTATATAGGGGCGAAACCCCTGGTTTATTTGGTTTATTTGATCGGTAGTACGTTCTGGGGCAAGTTTCAAAGGCGGCGCCTTTGCGGTTGCTCGTTTCGTCCCTATAGCGCAAAACGCGTCCATCTATTTGTTCCGATGCCGGTTGGCCCATTAGAGGAATTTCATGAACGAAAACACCTTGCTCAAACGCTTTTTTGAAGACGGTATCGAATTCGATCCCGATAAGCAGTTTGGTTTAAGCCATAAGGTCCGCATACGTCGTATACGCGAAATCGTGCTGCTTATGCGTAAGCATCACGTTATGGACGGTCTTTCGCCTACGGAGTTGCGTGACATCCTTGTTGATTTGGGGCCAAGCTTCATCAAGATAGGCCAGATGCTCTCCCTTCGTTCGGAGATCTTGCCGCAGGCGTATTGCGATGCGCTTTCCGACTTGCAGATGGACTGCGACCCTATGCCATTCGACGAAACGGTAGCGGTGCTTCGGGGCATTTATGGCGATAAGTTCGACGCGATATTCAAGGAAATTGATCCGAAGCCATTGGGAAGCGCCTCTATGGCGCAGGTTCACCGCGCGGTTTTGACAAACGGTGACGAAGCAGCCGTTAAAGTGCAGCGTCCTGGCGTGCGCACTACCATGGCCCAGGACATCGATGTGATGCGTGCGGTTGCCAAGCAAGCTTCGCGTTTCATGAAAGATAATCAAATGCTCAATCTGCGCGATGTAGTGGAAGAGCTGTGGGTTACGTTCTTGGAGGAAACCGACTTCTTGAAAGAAGCGCGCAACTTGGAAGAGTTTGCGTTGCTCAACAAAGACGTGGTGTATATTTCCTGTCCGAAGCCCTATATGGAGTATTGCACTGAAGAAGTCTTGGTCATGGAATACGTTGATGGCATCTCCATCCGCGACACGAAGCGTCTGCTTGAAAATGGCTACGACCTGGAAGAAATCGGCGTAAAGGTTATGGACAATTACGCCACGCAGATTATGGAGCATGGCTTTTTCCATGCCGATCCTCATCCTGGAAATATCCTGGTTAAGGACGGCAAGGTAATCTACATCGACTTGGGCATTATGGGGCGCTTATCTGTTCGTGATCGCGGCGGTTTTAAGCGGATCGTTGAAGCGGTAGGGTCAAAGAACTCCGCTGAACTGAAAGACGCCCTCATCACGTTTTCCGTAGCGCATGATATGAATGCCATCGATCATCCGCGCTTCTTGGCGGAGCTCGATAACGTTTTGGAAAGCTACGGTTCAACCGACGTTGCCGATATTGATATTGGTGCTTTGCTGGGTGACATTATGGTGCTTACGCGCCAGTGCAAGGTTACCTTGCCCGCTTCGGTTACCGCTGTTTCGCGTGGCATCATTACCATGGAGGGCTCGCTGCAGGATTGTCTGGCAAATGCCAATATTGTCGACATCATCAATGGACATCTTCAACGTTCTAAAAACATCAAGACGGAGATCGAGAATCAAACAAGAGATTTGCTGATTTCGTTGAATTCGGCAACTCACAGCCTTATTAAAGCTGCCGAGTACTCAGGGGACACGCTTCACATGCTTTCGCGCGGTCAACTGAAAGTGAATATGGAAATGCTTAGTTCCCCCGAGCCGTTGTACAAGGTCGGGCGTATCATGAACCGCCTTGCCATGAGTTTGGTGATTGCCGGCTTGCTGGTAAGTGGCAGCCTTATTATTGCGGTAGATATGCCGCGTTTATTTGGGATGCCCGTCCTTTCTCTTGTCGAGCATGTTTCTGCGTTCGTCCTTTCGGTTTGGCTTGTGTGGGACATGTTCCGCAGAACAAGATAGAGCTGTTCGAAGCGCCTTTTCGCCGCATGGGTTATTGATTGATGCGGCAGGTCCGATTGCCAGAATTGGCTGATGGATGGGCTCTGAGTGATCACGCTGTTGCCGTGGACGGCGTGCATTCGCCTTTGTGCTAGCAGATTGACATTTCCCTGTAATGATGTCGGTGGGGCAGCTCGGGTACAATGCTGTCAATGGTTATGCCTACGAAAGGGGCTTTTGATGAATCCTGACTCTCGTGTTGTTCGGGGAGTAAGTATCGCAGCTATCGTTTTGTCTGCTTTGGGTATTTTGGGTGGCTTGGTGATTGCCTTGTTTATGGGAATCGCTTCGACTTCCTTGAATGATCCCGCTGTGGTCAATGCTCTTATCTCGGAGCTGGAATCGTCAAGCACCTCCTCGGCGTTTGATGGCTCTTCGTCGTATTCGTCATACGATTATTCCGGCATGACCCAGGATGAAACCATGGCTGTTGCTTCTGCAAGCATTTTCTTAATGGTGGGTTTGAGCTTGGGGTATGTGCTTTGCAAGGTTGTCTGCCTGGTTGCGGGCATCATTGCTTTGCGCAACTGCAACAACCCCGCTAAATTGGGCAGTGCCTTCGGCTGGTCTATCGCCGCTGCTATTGTGAGTTTTTTGGTCGGTGGCATGATCTCTATGGTGCTGTTCATCGTTTCGGCGGTGTTCGTTAGTCGCGTTCGCAGAGCCTATGCAGCTGCACCAATGGGGGCCTACGGTTACCAACAGCCCCAGCAGTACCAGCAGGGGTTTCAGGTTCCGCAGCAGCCTGTGAATCAGCAGGTGCCTCCGCAACCGCAGCAGCCGATGCAAGGTCAGGCTCCGGCTGCGCCTCAAGCTCCAGCAGCCCAGCAGCCAGCAGCTGCACCCCAGGCCCCGTCGGCCCCGCAGGCCCCGGCCGCCCCGCAGCCTCCTGCTCAAAATGACCAGGGCGAAGATTCCAAGCAGCAATAATCTTGAGCAAAACAAAAAGCGCCGACATCAAGTCGGCGCTTTTTTAGTGCTTTCGTTTCGATTGCCTTCGGGGCTTATTGCTTCCAAACCTCTTCGGCGACGTTTTTGATGAGGGCGATCTTTTTCCACTGATCCTCAGGCTCAATGATGTTGCCCTCTTCGGTGGACGAGAAGCCACACTGGGGGCTGATGCAGAGGTTGCGCAGCGGAACGTACTTGGCTGCTTCTTCAATGCGATGTTTCAGGTCGGTCGGGTCTTCCAGGGCGCCGTCTTTGGAGGTAACCAGGCCGAGGACCACCTTCTGATCTGCAATATGGTGCAGTGGTCCGAAATCGCCCGCGCGTTCTGAGTCGTACTCTAGGAAGAAGCCGTCAACCTTCAAATTGGGGAACAGGATTGGTGCTACGGGGTCGTATCCGCCGGAAGAGAACCAAGTGGAACGGAAGTTGCCGCGGCAGATGTGAATGGTGACGGCCAGATCTTCGGGCTTGTCGCGTAAGGCCTCGTTGATTAGGTTGACGTAGTCGCGTTCCAGTTTGTCCAGGTCGAAGCCGCGTGCTTCATAAGCAGCGCGCTTGTTCGGGTCGCATAGCTCGCCCCAGGAAGTGTCGTCGAACTGCAGGTAGCGACAGCCTGCATCGTAGAACGCCTGGACTGCTTTGCGGTACGCGGCGGCAATGTCTGCAAACAGGAGCTCTTCGTTGTTCTCGTAGCGAGCGATGGGCGTGTAATTCTCTTCGCGCACGCAACAAATGAGGTGAAGCATGGTGGGGGAAGGAATGGTTTGCTTGACCAGCGTGCCACCTGCAACGCTGTTGGTGAAGGCAAAGTGCTTCAGGAAGGGGTGCTCACCGAAGTCAACCTTGTCGGTAATGACGACGGTCTTCGATTTCGGCTGATGGCCCTTGAAGTGAACCGACCAATGCTCCGCCCCAACCTCTTCGCATCCAAGAAGCTCGGTAAGGAAGTCCAAATGCCACATGGAGCGGCGGAACTCGCCGTCGGTTACTGCGTGAAGGCCGGCGGCTTTTTGCTGAGCCACCAATTCCTTGATAGCTTCGTTTTCGACGGCTTCGAGCTCGTCGTGGGAAATGGCGCCTTCAGCGAATTGGGCGCGTGCAGTCTTGAGCTTTTCGGGGCGCAGGAAGCTGCCTACGATGTCGTAATGGAACGGTGCAGCGGTATCGGACATAGGGGTTTCTCCTTCAAGTTAGATAGGCACAACTGCCGTATTTACATGGGGTTTCGGGGCGAATATGATGGCGCCCTTTGCACTTCATCGATTATAGGGGTGCTGCACCCTGTGTGGTTATAGGCATTGTTTCTAGCGAGTTATAGGCGGTTGGGGACGTGGCATGGTTCGCGGTTCGGGTGCGAATTGGCTATTTGCCAGGTTTTTGTCAAAAAAATGAGCCCCTTCGATGAGAAGGGGCTCGGCCTTGGGGAAGGTATGTTGGCGCAATGGGGCTAGTCGAGTTTTGCGAAAGCCTGCTCGAGGTCCCAAATGATGTCATTAGCGTTTTCGGTGCCAATGGAAAGGCGGATAGTAGAAGGCGTGATGCCCTGATCGGCCAGTTCGGCTTCGGTGAGCTGGGAGTGCGTGGTAGAGGCAGGGTGGATCACGAGGCTCTTAACGTCTGCCACGTTTGCCAGCAAGGAAAAGATCTGAAGGTTGTCAATGAACTTCCAAGCTGCTTCCTTGCCGCCTTCGATTTCGAACGTGAAGATGGAAGCTCCTCCGTTGGGGAAGTACTTCTGGTACAGCTCGTGGTCGGGATGGTCGTGCAGGCTGGGATGGTTAACCTTGGCAACATGGGGGTTGTTCAGGAGGTATTCCACAACCTTCTTGGTGTTTTCCACATGGCGGTCTACGCGCAGGGAAAGCGTTTCAGTACCCTGCAGAAGGATCCATGCATTGAAGGGGGAAATGCAAGGGCCTTCGTCGCGCAGCAGGATAGCGCGAATGTAGGTTACGAAGGCGGCAGGACCTACGGCATCTGCGAAGGAAACACCGTGATAGCTGGGGTTGGGAGCGGCGATGGGGGCGTACTTGCCGCTTGCCTTCCAGTCGAAGTTGCCGCCGTCGACGATTACGCCACCGAGGGAAGAGCCGTGGCCGCCGATGAACTTCGTCGCGGAGTGAACAACGATGTTAGCGCCATGCTCAAGGGGGCGGAACAGGTAGGGAGTACCGAAGGTGTTGTCGACCACAACGGGCAAGCCGTGCTTCTTTGCGATTTCGGAAATTGCGTCGATGTTGGGGATGTCGGAGTTGGGGTTGCCTAGGGTTTCCAGGTAGATGGCCTTGGTGTTTTCCTTGATGGCACCTTCAACCTCTGCGAGATTGTGGGCATCGACGAAGGTGGTCTCAACGCCGAATTGGGAAATGGTGTGCTCCAGGAAATTGAAGGAGCCGCCGTAGATGGTCTTCTGCGCCACGATGTGGTCGCCGGCTTGG
>OLVO01000701.1_pt1 | contig 37647 bp, 33 predicted proteins | sample 1672571 | NCBI WGS metagenome assembly OLVO01 (sample SAMEA3136700, study PRJEB25190) | human gut metagenome | biome: human gut; feature: human-associated habitat; material: faeces | place: Austria | collected 2013
GGGTCAGCTCATAGGACTTGCTGATGTCCTTCTGGATTTCCAGGCAGGGCTGGGCAACGCCGGGGGTGTAGGCCAGGGACAGGTCGTCCTTGGTCTTGCAGGGTACCTTGCAGATGACCTCGATCTTGCCGCCCCACTCCTTGTGAAGCCGCAGGGACTCTTTTGCGTAATCCATAGTTTTGTCCTCCTGAGACACGTTCTTTTCTTTGTAATGAGCCGATTTCTGAGGGGAACTCTCAAAAAATCGGCGAGATGACATGAGAGATTTTTCGCCGAATGCAGATTCCAAATGCGGAAATAGCGCATGACATTCCCACTTTTAAAACCGCACAGCAGTAAAAAGGAATTGCCGCTCAGCCGGAGGGTGGGTATTCCGAGCTTCCCCGGTCTTACCGGCATTCCGAAACATCGGTGAAGTTTGGCTGCTTACTCGCTTTTGGAGCAATTCACCGGGGCTTAATCTTCGAAGGGGAAGTGATAGTCCAGTTTGCACTCATCCCGCAGAGCAATAAACTCCTTCTGGATGGCTTCACCCACAGGAACGCCCTTGTCCTTGCGATCCTGCCAGGCCAGGTATTCCTTTTCACCGGCGGTGTAGATCCGTTCCGCACCCGGTGCCTTCGCGGATTCACGCAGACCGCGGCAAATACCTCCGGCGGTTTCTTTGAAGGTTTCCAGACCCATGAAGAATTCGGGGTTGATGACAAAGAAGAAGTGGCCAAGGCGGTACATCCGGTTAGTGCCGTCGGGGTTCTTGCCGGACAGCTCCTTCATGAAGGGGCCTCCGCACAGGGCGGCGGACAGAATTTCAACAATGGCGGTAAAGCCGTAGCCCTTGTAGCCGCCGGTCTCCTCACCCAAGCCGCCCAAAGGAAGCAGGGCGCACTTTCCGGCCCGCATATCCTGGAGAATCTTACCGGAGTCGGTGGCAGTGCTGCCGTCCCGGGTAACTACAAGACCAGCAGGAGTGGGCTTGCCGCTACGCTGGTAAAACTCGATTTTGCCGTTCTGAATGGTGGACGTGGCACAGTCAAAGTTGAAGGGAAATGCCTCGTCTGTGGGCATGGTAAAGGTCAGCGGGTTGGTGCCCATCATAGGCTCCACGCCAAAGGTGGGGGCAACGGAGGGGCGGGCATTGGTGCCGGAAATGCCAATCATACCGGCCTTCTCAGCCATGGTAGTCCAATAGCCTGCAATGCCGTAATGGGTGGAGTTCATAATTGCGCCGCCGGCCATGCCGTAGACTTTGGCCTTTTCAATGAGCATCTCCATCATCTTGTGGGAGGCAACCATTCCCATACCATTGTTGGCATCCATGACCACAGTGGTGGGTGTTTCCTTCAGAATGTCGATTTTTGTTACGGGAAGCAGGGTGCCGTTTTTGATGCGATCCAGATAGATTGGCTTGAAGCGATTGCAGCCGTGGCTCTCAATGCCCCGGCGGTCGGATTCCAGCAGCACATCGGTGCAGATCTTGGCATCCTCCTCAGGGACACCGTAGGCCTTGAATACGTCCACCATGAAACTGCTGACAAGGTCCCATGCGACATAGGGTCTGTTTTCCATAATGATTCCTCCGTTTAAAAATGATTGATATGGTTGCTGCCCAAAGGCTTCAGCCAATGGGAGAAGCGCCGTTATAACTTCCAGACCTGGGGGCTGGAGGTGGACACAGCGGCAACACCAGCCTGGAGCGCCTGGATCACATCCTGCTTGCTGCGGATCAACCCTCCCGCAATCAGAGGAATGGGAGTTTTGCCCGCAATTTCCAGGATCACCGAGGGAAGAATGCCAGGGAGAACCTCTATATAGTCCGGGCGTGCGGCTTCCAGCTGCTGAAGCAGGGCGGCAATGGACAGAGAGTCCAGCAAAAAGGCTCGCAGAACCCCCACCAGTCCCAGTTGCTGCGCCCGGCGTACCAACGGTATCCGAGTGGAGATGATTCCGTCCGGATGGCAGATCTGCACCAGTCCATCTACAGCGGCCTCCCGATTGCTGAAGCCGTCGATCAGATCCATGTGAACCAGGCATAGCTTTCCTGCCTGATGAATCCGGCATACCAGCGCTTCCAGCGTTACCATGGAGCCAAAGAGGAGAAAAACCACACGGCAGTCGGAATTTAGTGCCCTGGTAAGCCCGTTTTCTTCTTTAGCAGCCGCAATCACAGGAGAATCCAGGAAGGTTGTGTATAGCTTGTCCAAATAACATTCTCTCCTTTTGCGTGAATGAGTAAAAAAAGAGCAGAATGTTGTACACATTCCACTCCACTGCTCACCGTCAGTATAGCAAAGAACTCTATGAAAGTCAATAGTCTTTGTGGGGTGGGGTTTTGCACAATAGGTTTGTAAATTTCCGCGTGGTATCCTCGGCTGAGGGCTCAATGACATCCATCCATCCATTCATTCGTCTCATGGGATGATTTCGTTTATAATTTCCATAAAATCTTTCCCATTGCTTTTCTTCTTGCACAAGCTGTATTCGACATCGGTATAGGTATCTTGCGTTGCTTTGGGCACTGCTCATCTGATAGCGGGATGGTAGTCCGGATTAAATCAAGAGTTCCTTAGCAATCATCTCAAAGGAACTATGCTTCACAGAATAGGGGAATGAACGTTTGCAGCTGATGAATAAAAGCTGGTGTGTTGCGGACTTCTCGACACACCAGCTTTTATTATTCACGCAAAAGCTATGGTTATGGCATCTCGGTAAAAATCATTCCATGCCGCAGGGTACGAAAAGTGCGGTCAGAAGCTATCACTATCGTGTCCCACCTTCATTTCGGTGCTGTACAGACCCGGCAGGCCGGGTCTTATACCTGCTCTGTTGGTACTGAGGGTGTGCTAATAAATTACAGCAATACCCATTTCATCATCGTACAAAGGAATGCAGTTCTGAAAGTGGGGAAACATATAGTATGCCGCTACTTTCAGAGCTTTCGGTTGAGCCCAATCTTCTGCTGCCAGCCCTCAACGATTTAATCAGAACCTCCCTAAAATCCAGATAGCTCTGATTATCCCTCGCCTTCTCCCCAGATGATGGCGCAATCTACGGCGCGATTCCAGCCTCGGAGAAGCTCCTGACGGAGGGGATCCTTCATTGCCGGAGTGAAAATCCGGTCAATTGCCCAATTACTGCGGATGTCCTCCAGGTTGTCCCAATAGCCCACGGCCAAACCTGCCAGATAGGCCGCGCCCAGTGCGGTAGTTTCGATGCACTTGGGCCGGTGCACGTCACAATTGAGGATATTGCTCTGGAATTGCATCAGAAAGTCGTTGGCACAGGCACCGCCATCCACCTTTAGAGAGTTAATGGGAATGCCGGAGTCGGACTCCATGGCTTTGCAGATGTCATACGTCTGATAGGCCAAGGATTCCAAAGTTGCACGGATCAGATGCGCCCGGGTAAAGCCGCGGGTAATGCCGACGATGCAGCCTCTGGCGCGCTGCTTCCAGTAGGGGGCCCCCAAGCCTGTGAAGGCAGGCACTACATAAGCGCCTGCGGTATTATGAACGCTGGTGGCATACTGGTAGCTCTCGCTGGCGGAGGTCAGCATATCCAGCTGATCCCGAAGCCACTGAACCGCCGCACCGGCAACAAAGATACTGCCCTCAAGGGCATATTCCACATGGTCTTCAAAACCTATGGCAATGGTGGTGACAAGCCCGTTCTTGCTTTCTACGGGCGTGCGTCCCGTATTCATCAGCAGGAAACATCCGGTTCCATAGGTGTTTTTCATCTGGCCGGGTTCAAAGCAGCACTGACCGAACATGGCGCACTGCTGGTCACCGGCGGCACCGGCGATGGGAATTTCACCCTGAAGAAGCTCAAAGTCCGTCGTGCCGTAGACACAGCTGGAAGGCTTGACCTGAGGCAGCAGACTTTCCGGGATGTCCAGCAGCTCCAGCAGCTCCTTGTCCCAGCAAAGCGTATGGATATTATAGAGCATGGTACGACTGGCATTGGTATAGTCCGTAACGTGAACCCGGCCGCCGGTTAGATTCCAGATCAGCCAGGTGTCGATGGTGCCGAAAAGCAACTCGCCCCGTTGTGCTCGCTCTCGGGCACCGGGGACATTGTCCAGCAGCCACTTGATTTTTGAGCCGGAGAAATAAGCGTCAGGCACCAGACCGGTTTTCTTACGAATCATTTCGCTGAACCCCCGGTCAACGAGGTCGTCAACAATCTCGGAGGTACGGCGGCACTGCCATACGATGGCATTTGCAATGGGTTCACCGGTAGCCTTGTCCCAAATAACCGTAGTTTCGCGCTGGTTTGTGATGCCGATGGCTGCTACGGAATCACCGGAAATGCCCAGCTTCTCCTGGGCGTTTTTGGCAACTTCCAATGTGGTGCGCCAAATTTCGAGGGCATCGTGCTCAACCCAGCCGGGTTTTGGAAAAATCTGGCGAAATTCTTTTTGAACGCAGGCGCATATATTACCCGCCTTATCAAAGAGAATACATCTTGAGCTGGTTGTTCCCTGATCCAGAGACATAATATATTTCATGGAAGCTCTCCTGTCGTGTACGTTAATATTCAATAATGCACCCTAAAAGAACCGCCGCATTTGTGGCGGCTCAGAAAGAGATGTGTGTGGAAAGTTAGATTTGGCAGAGCTGATTCGTAACTGTCATCACAACGACAAACACACCCATGAGGATACCCGCAATGTAAGGATTGCGTGTTTTCTTATAGAGCTTGCGGGACATGAATGCTGCAAAGGGAAGAATGACAATAATGGGAACGAGCCAAACACCAATCAGAGAGCCGCCTGTGTGGAGTTCGGTCCATGAGTAACCAGTGGTCAAAAGACTGATGTACTGGATAGCGTACATAAGTACAGGTGCAGCGTCTACGGCGATGATGTCAATAACAGCGCTCTTTATGCCAGCCTTATCGTTGCCGAAATCAACGAAGTTGAAGCAGTTGGTTGCAACGGAAAGCATGACATAGTAGGGCACAAAGAGTATGAAGTACTTCCAAATTTCTGAGAAGTGGGAAGCATCAAATGCACGAATGGTGATTACGAAGCTGTAACGGAAGTCTGTGTGGAAAAGGTAATCGGCAACAAATACAATGGCATAGCCTGCCACGACTGTCAGCAGTGCAAGCCCAATAGTCTTAATCCACTTCTTGCCGGACATGATAACGCCGTTTGCGCGGAGATCAACGCCATGTTTTTTACCATATGCATAGTAGTAGATAAGGGTGAAGATGAAACTTGCTGCTGCACAGATAAGGGACCACAGGCCAATATAGAAGCTGAAGAGCTGAGTGAAAATTGTTTTTGCAAGAGCGCCGACTGTCCATCTGTAAATTGTGGGATATACAATCAGGCTCACAAGGAAGGAGACTACGAGACCTGCCCAGAACCAAACCTTGCCTTTCTTGTCAGCAAAGGGAACGGCAACAACTTCGCCCTTTGCTTTCAGTTCGCCGAAGGTCTTGGTGTCGAGCATAAGGATTGTGAAGTAGATCAGGAACATTGCAAGTCCGACAACTCCAAGAGCGTTGAACAGCTGCTTGAATCCCCATATCTGGTTGGTACCATCAACAGGATTGGGAGCATCAAGAGTTCTGTCAAAGTAGTCGCAGATCTTTGCAGTGGTGTCCTTGTCAAAGGTAGCACCGGGGTGCGTGCTGGTGGTTACGAAGATAATTCGGTTGGCATCTTTGCCGTCAATATTTTCGGTGTAGTAGGTATCGTTTGCACGCTCTTCCAGGCCGGCAGGGTCATTGCCAAAGTAGAGGAAAGACTGAGCACCTGTCGTGTGAATGTAATCCCATGCAGGAGTCCATGTTCCGTCACCGTTCGACTCGCAATAGAAAAATTCATCATAAATAGGAGCGATAACGCCGGCATCACGTGAACCAAAATGATTGAAGAATGTGTCGCTGGTGAAGTCATAGGTTCTGCGGCCGAAAGTATTTGTCACGGTGTCTTCAACAGTGTATTTGGGATCGCAACAAATAAGGAGCACAGAAGAGATAAGCTGCTTATCGGCAGCGTTGTCAAAATCAAGCGCGACCTTGCATGCAAGTCCGCCGTTGGAGTGGCCAGTGACACCGATGCGTGAGATGTCAACATACGGAAGAGTAGATATAATCTTAACTGCGTCATACATACCATTTGCGCCGTGTTCACTGTCCCACCATGCGCTGTTATGCACGATGTCGGAGTCACCGTGACCGTACATGCTGATGCTCATAACAACAAATCCGCGGCGGGCAAGTTCAACATAGTTCCTTTCCATCATTTCCTTGTTGTTAAACCAGCCGTGGGAAGTTACGACTGCGGGGGCGGGAGTTTCTCTGGTTGCGGTTTTCGGGATAAAGAGCAAAGCATCCAACTTCATTCCTGACTCAGTTTCGACGGAAAGCTCTTTGACGGTTACTGCGTTGCCGCTTGACTGCACAAGACTTGCACCGATCATACTGATCAGGCAGAGAATGAGAGCAACAGCAACCCAAAATTTGGGGGCTTTGTTTTTCACGATTCTTTCCCTTCCTTTCTGAGTTTCGTCATTTTACGCATTGGTGCTGCTTAATAACATTCATAATATAACAGTTTTGCATAAAAATGTCAGCAAGACAGATTGCCTAAGTATACTCGGATTTTGTCGTATTTTTTTGCTTTTTAATGCTAATTTGCGGCTGAGTTTGCTAAAAATGTCAATTAGCATAATTTTATAATGAAGAAACTGTGCAAATTGCTAATTTCCTCTGTTGGATTGTTTAACACGGGATAGTGCTTTACTTCACATTAGGGCTCCGGTATCATTTCATTTTTAGCGTCGCATCAGACCGCGTCGTTTTCTGAAGCCAGGAAAACGATGCGGTCTGATGCGAAGTGATTTTCAACTCTTAAACGCACCAAAACAGACAACACCCAACCGAAGCTGAATGTCGTCTGTTTTGTTGTCCAATCCTGTTTGACAGATACCGATTTCGTAATTCCTTCAAATTACTGTCTTATCGGCACACGGGAAAGCCCCGGCTTTGTCTTTAAATAGATGGAGAAATAAAAAGGAAATAACACAAAAAATCACACTAGCGCGTAATCATTTACGTCCATTTTAATTTTAATTTTGTATAATTCCGGTACATAAGTGCTGTAAGCATATTCAAGAGGTCCTCTGTCGCACTGGGCGATACGCTTGCAGTAGAGAAGAGGTGAGCCGACAGCAACATCCAGAGTATTGGCTTCAAGGATCGTTGCGGCTCTGGCGGAGATATATTCTTCGCTGCTGAGATACTTTATGCCGTACGTTTCTTCAAGAAACGGATAAAGATCCGTAAAAGTATTTTCATATTTATGAAAATCAGGGACAAGGTCCTGCGGCAGAAAGTTTACAATAAACGCAACAGGACGGTTATCAGAAGCTGTTTTTACAACACGCTGAAGCCGGTAAAGGGGAGCACCGATCTCAAGCCCCAATGCCGCAGCAGTAGCCTCTTTTGCAGTGGTGGTATCAATGTTTGCCTGCGCTGTTATAAAAGAATTGATTTTTGCAGGCTGCGAATCATCCTGTATCGTTGTTGATATTGACTTTATATTCAGATATTTCTGATACGGAAGAGCCGCAACGACCTCAGTTCCCCGCCCCCGTGTAACGCGGACGAGCCCTTCATTTACAAGTAAAGCAACAGCACGGCGGACGGTTGAACGGCTTACGTTATAAATCTGCTCGAGTTCAGGTTCTGTAGGGAGAAATGAACCGATGGGATATTTTGATGATTTTAATTTAAAACGCAGATCGGAATACACTCGCATATATTCCAACTGCCGTCCTGTGGTTTCAATAGCGGGAGCCATAGGAAAACCTCCAATATACATTATTACATTTCATACCAATAATATCGCGCATCGGGTGCAAAGTCAACATAGGATACGCGAAAGATGACGAATTTTCCAAGTTTACCGCCAAAAAAGCAAAACTTTACGGAAAGGATATCGAATACATCTCGATATAAAGTACCAAAAATACGGCAAAAAGTCAACATACCAAACAAAACTATACAATAAATTAGCGATATACACAAAAATATGCGGTCAAATTTGTATACATTACTAATTGATTACTAAAACATAATGAATTATACTTATTCATACCCGAATGGTACTATCGAGGTAATAAAAAATTGGAGGATTCAAAAAATGAAGAAAATTTTAGCGCTTCTTTTGGCCCTTGTCATGGTCTTTGCTCTTGTAGCATGCGGCTCCACCGGAGACGATAAAGGCAAGACTGACGATGCAGGCAATGATGATGCTGCTTCCGGCGAAGTCAAGGCAGTTATGATCTCCGTCATGAAGGGCGGTACATACTGGGGCCCCATCGAAGAGGGTTGGCTTGCACAGTGTGCCGAATACGGCTGGACAGGCGCATATTGGACTCCTGTAACTACCAACAGCCAGACTGAGATGCTTGAGCTTGCTGAGACTGCTATTTCCCAGGGCTTTAAAATTCTCTGTGTCTGCGGTACTGACGCAAACATGTGGTCCGATGTTATCGGCCGCGCTAAGGAAGCAGGCTGCATCGTAATCGGCGTTGCTTCTGATATGGGTCCTGAACTCCTCGGCGGCTGCGTAGGCCCTGATTACTATGATATGGGATACACTGTAGGTTGTTATGCCGGCAACATGATGAACGAGAGAGGCGAGACCGAAGCTAACGTATTCTCCATTCAGACTAACTTTACCGAGGGCCAGGGCCAGGATCTCCAGGTTGACGGATTCCTTGACGGCATTACCGAAACCTTTAAGGGCAAGGTCACAGACCTCGGCGCTGACACAAACGACAGCTCCGTTTCCATCGCCCAGGACAAGATGAACGCTATGTATCTTGTACATCCTGAAATGAACGTTATCTACGGTGCAGAGACTTACGCTATGATCGCTGCTGCTTCCTTCATCCAAGAGCATGGTCTCCAGGGCAAGGTCTATACCGGCACACCTGACTCTGAGCTTGAAAACCTCCAGCTCCTCATTGATGGCGCCTTTACATGGGGCAGCCAGCTTGACGTTGTTCAGGAAGGCAAGTCCTGCGCTGAAACCGCCAAGATACTTCTTGACGGCGGCACACCTGAGACTTATTACGTTCCTGTCCCGCTGACAATGTATGACACTTCTAATCTCCTTGAGTTCTGCGAATCCTACGGCATTGACGCAAGTTCGCTGAAGTTCCCTGAATAATTTTCAGGTTTGTATTACTGAATAAGTTATAAACAAAGGCAGGTGCGCCTCGCTGCAAAAAACGGTGAGGCGCATTACTGTAAAATTAGAGACATAGGGAGAAAAACAATGGGAAAAACTAAAAGGGCCGGCTTCTTCAAGAAAATAATGGCGGCGCAGGAGCTGAGTGCACTTATACCCCTTATTATAATGACTATCGTATCAACGATTATTCAGCCGGCATTCTTATCATTGACAAACATCTTTGATATACTCCGCTCGGCAAGCTTCAACTTCATTTTGGCAATTCCTCTTACGTTCCTCATGAGTGCATGCCAGATGGACCTTTCAATTGGTGCAACAACGGCATTCGGCGGCGTTATAACGGCAATTGCAGCCGTAAACGGAATTCCTCTCGTATTTGCAATACTTCTCGGCCTTCTTGCGGGTTCAGCGGTTGGCTTCATGAACGGTATTCTTGTTGTTAAGTGCGGACTTCCCGGATTTATTTCCACAATGGGTATGCAGTACGCAATTAACGGTCTCATAAGCGTTATAACGGGAAACAACTCGATTCTGGGCCTGAGCGAAGCCTTTAAGGCAATTGCGCAGACCAGAATATTCGGAAACCTTTCTCTTGTTGTTATTTATGCTCTTGTTCTTGGTGTACTCGGACACATCCTTCTTAAGAGAATGAAATACGGCCGCAATGTTCTCGCAGTCGGCGGCAACAGAGAAACTGCTTATCTCTCCGGTATTAACCCCGACAAAATTCACATTCAGCTTTACACCGCAGTCGGTTTCTTCGCTGCTGTGACCGGTATTCTTTATGCTTCCCGTTTCTCCAGCGCACAGATAAATGCAGGCCAGGGCACAGAGCTTACTATCATGGCCTCCGTTATCATCGGCGGAACAAGTATGTTCGGCGGCAGCGGTACTGTAATAGGAAGTTTGCTCGGTACTATACTGTTTGCAATGATCACCAACGCTCTTATTGTTATGGAAGTTTCAACTTTCTGGCAGAAGGTCGTATTCGGTGCAATTCTTATACTTGCTCTGTTCATCGATAAATATCGCCGCAGCAAGAGCGCAGGTGAATAAGGAGGATTCCAAGTGCCTGAAACTATTCTTGAAATGCGTAATGTTACCAAGCGTTTCCCCGGCGTAAAAGCATTGAGTGATGTATCCATTGAAGTCCGCAAGGGCGAGATACATGCTTTGGTCGGTGAAAACGGCGCAGGTAAAAGTACGCTTATGAAGGTCCTCAGCGGAGCATACAATGCACACGAATTTGAGGGCGAAATATGGGTCGATGGCAAGAAGCAGACATTTGAGAGCACTCGTGATGCAAAGGCTTGCGGCATTGAGATGGTTTATCAGGAGATGAACATGATGCTCGATGCAACTGTTGCTGAGAATATTTATGTAGGCAACCTTCCCGGCGGTGCTTTTGTTGATTTCAAGACGCTGTATGCCAATGCACAGAAGGCATTGGATCAGATAAACCTTGACTTCGGACCGAAAGATATAGTCCGCACATTGAACGGCGGTCAGATGCAGATGCTGGCTATTATGAGAGCTATCGCCAAAAATCCGCGAATCATCGTTATGGATGAGCCTACCAGTGCTCTTACAAATGACCAGGTAGACCTTCTTATGGATTTCCTGGATAACATGCGCAAGCAGGGTGTTTCCTGCCTGTTTATCACACACAAACTTGAAGAAGTTTACCGTATCTGTGACCGTGTTACGGTTATGCGAGATGGTCAGACTGTGTTCACAAGCGATGTTAAGGACGCAAGTGAAGACGCACTGATCGAAGGTATGATCGGCCGTAAGATCGACAACATGTACGCAGCCGGAACAGGTGAGTTTGGTGAGGAAGTCCTCAGAGTTGAAGGCCTCAGTGTTCCTCATCCGACTTATCATAAGCGCAACATCGTTGAGAATATAAACTTCTCCCTCCGCAAGGGTGAGATACTCGGTATCGGCGGACTTGTTGGAGCCGGACGAAGCGAGACTATCGGAGCGCTTTTCGGCCAAATCACGAAGGATGTTAAGAAAAAGGTATTTATTAACGGTAAGGAAGTTAATATTTCCTGCCCGCGAGATGCAATAAATGCCGGCCTCGGCTTTGTTCCGGAAGACCGTAAACGCAACGGATTTACGTGGGTATTCTCCATACTTCATAATATGACACTTGCAGCGCTTCCGGAGCTTCCCGGACGTTTCTTCATAAACAGAAAGGCAGAACGTGAAGCGGCAAAGGGCCCGTTTGAGAGAATGAAGGTTCGTGCACCGTCACTTAACACACCTATCGTTAACCTCTCCGGCGGAAACCAGCAGAAGGTCATATTAGGTAAGTGGCTTCTTAAAAATGCTCCGATCCTGCTCGTTGACGAACCTACCCGTGGTGTTGACGTCGGCAGTAAGGCAGAAATTTACACAATTATGCGTGAACTCTGCGCACAGGGCGTTTCAATCATCATGGTATCGAGCGACCTTCCGGAGCTTGTAAGTATGAGTGACCGCTGCCTTGTTATTTCAAACGGCATGATCACAGCTGAACTTACAGGTGATGACATTACGCAGAATAACGTAATGCGTGCAGCTATTGCTACTGCTAAACTGGCATAAGGAGATAAACCAGAATGAGGATAATTGCTTCCGGCTATACAGATGGATACATGGTCGGCCTGAAAGGGAAAACGGGGAACAAGGGCATAACGCTTTTTGACTTTGACGAAAAGAGTGGAAGCCTTACAACCCTGTCATCAAATGATGCAAGCGAAAACCCATCATTCCTTTCTATGTCCGAAAACGGTGTTCTTGCGGCGTGCGAGAAGATAAAAACCTGTTCTGTTGAGGGTTATCTCTGGGATGAGGACGGAAAAAGCCTGAAAAAAGCAGGCGCTCTTTCCGTTCAGGGTACGGCAATGTGTCATGTAATGGCCTGGCCGGGCAGGAAGTTTGCCAGCGTCAGCAATTATATGACTGGTGATTTTGCTGTAGTCAGTCTTGAAAACGGGATATGCCCCAAAGACCTTGTTAAACTCGAGCCGCATTTCGGTGTCGGCTTTGACAGCAAATTCCGTCAGGAAGCTCCGCATGTACATTCCACTATGGTATCACCTGGCGGCAATTATCTTTTAGTTGCAGACCTGGGCCTGGATCAGGTGTTTGTTTATAAAATAAACTGCGATACAGGAGACGTTGAGCTTGCGCCCGAAGCTTCACAGCTTCATACCCCTCCCGGAGAGGGACCCAGACACATGGCTTTTTCTCCGGACGGGAAGTTTTATTATCTCGTGACAGAGATGGGCTGCAAACTGTTCTGCTATTCGTGGGATGAAGAAAATGCATCCTTCACACACCTGCAGACTCAGCCTCTTCTGCCCGATGATTTTGAAGGCTTTAACCTTTCTGCGGATATTCATATAAGCTCGGACGGAAAGTTCGTTTATGCTTCAAATCGCGGTGCGGACAGTATTGCAGTTTTTGCAAGAGACCTGAAGAACGGGGAACTAAGCCTTGTCACGCACTTTAAGCTTGACGGCGCAGGTCCCAGAAATTTCTGCATAGCTGAAGACAGTAAATATCTGGCAGCAGCATGTCAGAATTCGGGCGATCTCCTTCTCTACGCCGTCGGAGATGACGGCGTTCCCGAAAAACTTCTTGCACGGGCAGAAATGCCTCAGATAAGCTTTTGCGGGATAATATAACCTAAAGGAGAACGTTTACAATGAAAAAAGCATTTGTTACCGGTGGAAGCAGAGGTATCGGAAGCGGCATCGTGAGATGTCTGGCAGCCGATGGATATGACGTAGTGTTTACATACCGTTCCAAAAAAGATGAAGCGGATAAATTAGTCGAAGAACTTACCGGGAAATATGGCGTTAAGAGCATGGCTATGCAGGCGGCGCTTGAACAGCCGGGTGAGGGCGTTAAAGCTTTTCACAAGGCAATTGAATTCCTCGGCGGACTTACACTTTTAGTTAACAATGCCGGTGTTACAATTTTTGAGAGCATCTTAGATCTTACAGAAGAAAATCTTGATTATCTTATTGCGCTTGATTTCAGAAATTATATTATCCTTATGAGAGAGGCGACACGCTACATGATCTCGAAGGATATAAAGGGTAGCATAGTTAATGTTACCTCTACCCGCAGCCAGAGGGCTTATCCGGCGGATGCAATTTACGGCGGTCTCAAAGCAGGCCTCAACCGTGCTATTAAGTCCATTGCTCTTGATGTTGCTCCTTACGGAATCCGCGTAAACAACGTTGCACCGGGTGCTATAAGGATCAGAAGTGCAGAGGAGATCAAACACGATTTCGGCGAAGGAATGCCTGTAACATTCTGGGATGATCTTGCGCAGATCATACCGCTCAAGCGTTCCGGACTTCCTGAAGATATAGGAAATGCCGTTGCTTTCCTTGCATCCGAAAAAGCAAGCTATATTACCGGAATTACGGTAAATGTAGACGGCGGACTTATTCTCCCGGGAATGCCCGAAAAAACAGACGGCTCACCGGTTGCTTGGGGAGCGGCTGAAAAGCGGGAAATCGAGTACGAAATATAAATGAGGTAGAGCTATGAATGACGTAAAAATAACAAAAATCAAAGCGATAGGTACAGCTCCAGCAGGGGTTGATCTTGTCCTTGTAAAGGTAGAGACCAATCAGCCGGGACTGTACGGACTTGGCTGCGCAACCTATACGCAGAGATATGCAGCAGTAACAACAACGATCCGTGAGTACATCGCACCTATATTTGAAGGCAGATGCGTAAATAACATAGAAGATGCATGGCAGACAGCCATGGGCAGCGGTTATTGGCGTAACGGCCCGATATTCAACAATGCTGTTTCCGGTCTTGATGAAGCGCTTTGGGATATAAAGGGTAAAATGGCCGGTATGCCGGTATATGAGCTTCTCGGCGGAAAATGCCGCGAAGGCGTATCCGTATACCGTCATGCAGACGGCGGTTCTGTTGAAGAAGTTGAGGATAATATCCGTAAGTTTATGGATATGGGAATCCGTTATGTCAGATGCCAGCAGGGCGTCTACGGCGGCACTATGGGCAGCGGCAAACAGACCATGGTAAAGCCGGATAACGCTCCGTACGGAACGTATTTTGATCCGAAGCAGTATGTAAGAACATCACTGAAGCTTTTTGAGCGTATCCGTGTTGATCTCGGTGATGAGCTTGAGATACTCCACGATGTACATGAGAGACTCACACCTAATGATGCAATGCAGTTTGCAAAGGAAGTTGAGCAGTATAAACTGTTCTATCTCGAAGATGCACTGGCACCGGAGCATGTCGACTGGTTCAATAAGTTCCGTCAGGTATGCGCAACACCTATAGCAGTGGGCGAGCTTTTCGTACATCCGATGGAGTGGAAGAGCCTTATTGCAAACCGTGCTATTGACTACATTCGCTGCCATATCAGCATGATCGGCGGTCTTACACCGGCAATTAAGCTTGCTCATTTCTGCGATGCTTTCGGTGTAAGAACAGCATGGCACGGCCCGAATGATATTACTCCTGTCGGTGTTGCTGCACAGCTTCATCTTGACCTTGCAAGCCCGAACTTCGGCATTCAGGAATTCTTCGGCTTTACCGATCTTGAAAAAGAGATATTTGTCGGAGCACCTGAGCTGCGGAACGGTTATCTGTACGCAAACGACAAGCCGGGCTTCGGAATTGAGTTCAACGAAGAACTTGCACTTAAGTATCCGTGCCAGCACAGAGAGCATGCATGGTTGCTTTCCCGTCTTCCGGACGGCACCGCAGTAAGACCGTAAGAAAAATCTAAAATTTTCAGTCGATTGTAAAACGTGGTTTTACAATCGACTGCTAAAGCTCTGGAAAAGGAGAGATCATAACGGTAGAAAATCATCTTGTCGGAACAACAATACCTATAATTTCCCCTGTTACTCTCTACAGTCCTTTCGGAAAGAGCGAGGAGAATTTCAAACTCATGAAAGATGCGGGAATAAATATCGTCCGTGCATTCTGCGGCTATCCGTTTGTAGATGCTGAGAAAACGACCTTGAGTGAATCCTATGCAGATTTCAAAGAAGTAACAAAGCTTTAGGTTATCGGCTTTAGTAAGCAAGACACAAGATATAGGAAAACGTCCGAAATATTGGACACCAACAGATGTATACTGACACCAAAAGGAAGGTGTCGGAAATGTCCAAAAAGAAATCCCTGAGTTTCAACCAGTTTATCGAACGTTTTTCCACTGAGGAATCCTGCTCAAAGTACTTGTACACGCTCAAATGGCCCCATGGTTATGTCTGCCCCAAGTGTGGGAGCCGCCATGGTTATGCGATCAGGGGATATGGACGGTACCAGTGTGCTGAGTGCCGGCACCAGACCTCTCTCACCGCAGGTACCATGATTCACCGCAGCCATCTTCCACTGAGGAAATGGTTCTGGGCGGTCTACCTTGTGGCCTGTGACAAGCGGGGAATCTCTGCGCTTGCCCTTGCAGGTAAAATTGAAGTCTGCTATGAAACCGCCTGGAATATGCTTCGCCGTATCCGTAAAGCAATGCAGTTGCGGGATGCGGATTATATGCTCAGTGGTATCGTAGAATTCGACGACTCCTATTTTGGCGCAAAAATAAAGGGAAAAGAAGGGCGTGGAGCAGGAAATCAGGGCGTATTTGTTGCCGTTTCTAAGGATAAAGAGGGATACCCTGAATACCTGAAAATGCAGACCACTGAAAATATCAAGAAGCCAGCGGTTCGTGAATTTATCACGAAGAATATTGCGTGCGGTACCACTGTTCAGGCGGATGCTTTCAGAAGCTATCGTGAACCTTTGTCTGAGGGCTATATTCATGAGTATGAGGTGTTTGACCCCGACAGTGAGATGCTCAAATGGCTGCATCGCATTATCGGTAATGCAAAAGCGTTCATCAACGGCACCTATCACGGAACCAGCACCAAGCATATGCAGATGTACTTGAGTGAGTTCTGCTACCGCTTCAACCGGAGATCCTTCAAGGGTGCTATCTTTGACCGGCTTCTGCTTGCTATTGTGGGATGATCAATATCTTGTGGTATGCTTACTAAAGCCGATAACCTAAACAAAGCTTTATGCAGAACACGGCATTGCCACACAGGGTACAGTATCAAACGACAGCCAGGTCATGGTAGATGACGAGGGCAAGGTGAGCTGTGTCGTACACGCTCCTGCATGGATGGGTACACATGACGAAGACCGTTATTATGATGAGCTCTTTGCAGCGTGCAAATTCATGGCAGAGGACATGAAAGATTACATTTCACTCTGGCAAATCGGCAATGAGAACGATACCGACATATTCCGCGGCAGACTAGACAAGGAACAGAATGTCCGCTGGCTTCTTGCAGCAGCGAGAGGCATCAAAGCCGGCAACCCGAATGCTAAATGTATGACAAACCTTGCAGGGCTTGATGCACTCGGCCAGCCGGGCAAAACGCACAGTGTACATCCTGCAGCGCAGGAGATGCTGAAACAAACCTTCTGCATAGAGGATTCGCCGTTTGATATTATCGGCCTTGATGCATATTTCGGGAGCTGGCTGCCCGGACGTCCTGAGTATTGGCATCAGTACATAGATGACACTTATAGATTCAGCGGAAAACCGGTAATGATCTCCGAATGGGGATATTCGACACTTCAGAAGGGTGCACCGAGACCGGAAGAGGATAAGGACCGTTTCTTCAACTCCAGCGTATGCCGTGAAAAGGACTGGGCATCGGAAAACGGAAACATGTGGCTGGGGAAAGAGCACAGCGAAGAACTTCAGGCAGAATATATCCGCCGCTGCGTAAAGATCTTTGCAGAGAACGAGCACTGCATCGGAAATCTGTTTTTCCAGTGGCAAGATCAGAACGTATGCTGGCAGTGCGGTGAGCCTGACTGTCCGTCAGAGTGCGCATGGGGTTGCATCAAAGTAGACGGCACACCGAAGGCAGGTTACTACGCACTTGCAGAAGAATATAAAAAGTATTTCAACTAAATATAAGGAGGATATTATTATGAGAGAAAACCATCTTTTAGGAACAACACCGCCGTTTGACGGCGCAACTATGGTCAATGAGTTTGGCCGTTCTGCTGAATGCTTTAAACTTATGCACGATGCAAAACTGAACATTGTCCGTATTTTCATGCATTTCCCGTTTGCTGACGACACCTTTACGACTTTTGATGAGAAGTATCTTGCAGATGTTGAAAGCATGAAGCTTTACATCAATGAAGGCATCGGCGTTATGGCAGCAATAAATCCCGGTCAGTTTGCAGCAGACGGAATGGGTACTGTAAGTTATGTAAGAAAGACTCCGGAGTGGCTCGGAAACTACGATGAAGATACGTATTATGAGAAGCTTGCAAAGGGCCTGGAATATGCAGCACGCGAGCTCAAAGACATGGTCACATGGTGGCAGATCGGAAACGAGCAGGATGTCAGAACATTTATCGGGATTCAGACTCATGAACAGAATGTCCGCTGGATGCAGACAGCAGCAAAGGCTGTTAAGAAGGGTAATCCGGACGCAAAGTGCGGCACCAATCTCGCAGGTCTTGATCTTGAGACCGGCGCAGTAGGCGTACATCCTTATGCTGAAAAGATCCTCCGTGATACATATGCTTCCGGAGATTTTGATTATGTCGGTCTTGATGCATATTTCGGAAGCTGGCATACCGGCGACACCCAGGACTGGATCAAATACATAGATGATGCTTATGCAGTAACCGGCAAGGGCGTTATTATTTCCGAGTGGGGTTATTCTACACTCCAGAAGGGTGCACCTCGTCCCGAAGAAGACAAAAACCGTTTCTTCAACTCCAGCGTATGCCGCGAGAAGGACTGGGGCACAGTGGACGGAAACATGTGGAGAGGAAAGATCCACACCGAAGAACGTCAGGCAGATTATATCCGTGAATGTGTAAAGATATTTGCAGAGCATCCTCACTGCATCGGCAACCTTTTCTTCCAGTGGCAGGATCAGGCAAACTGCTGGCAGTGCGGCGAGCCGGACTGCCCCTCTGAGTGCGCATGGGGCTGCATTCGTACCGACGGTACTCCGAAGCCGGGTTATTATGCCCTCGCTGAAGAATATAATAAGTACTTTGGCTAATACTGTCGGCACTTAACAGCCACCGATGACAGATAATGTGAATAACTGAATGTCCGGGTGGAGAGTAAATATTGCATAGCTCTTCATCCGGATTTTTGACAAAAATAGTATCTAAGAGGTATTTGATATGAAAGATTTAACAAAATTTCTCGTGGGAACAACTGTACCGACCCTGACAGATGATGCTTCTATTCCCTGCTTCGGCAGAAGTGAAGAAAACTTCAAACTTATGCGTGATGCAGGCGTAAAAATAGTCAGAATCTTTTCTTCCTTTCCGTTTACGGATGAAAGCATGACAGAAGAATCTGCCACATATAAGCAGTTCAAGGCTGATGTTAAGCTCTATGCCGATAACGGCATTGAGACCATGGGCGCTCTTCAGCTTCCCGGCCAGTTCAGATCAGACGGAGAAGGCAAGGTAAGCTACATCCGTCATTATCCGGATTGGATGGGACCGCTGACCGAGGATAAGTATTATGACATTCTTGCAAAAGTTGCTGAATATGTCGCAAAGGATACCAAAGACTCCATTACATGGTGGCAGATTGCAAACGAGCCGGATATTGATATGTTCATAGGCGATATGACGTTTGAACAGAACTCCAGATGGCTTGATGTTGCTGCTCATGCAGTAAAGAAAGGCAATCCGGACGCAAAGTGCGGCATTAACCTTGCAGGAGCTGCGGTTTGCGGTGCGGCACTTGATGAAAACGGAAATAAGATACCGGGTAAGCCGCATATCCATCCGTATGCAAAGGATCTTCTTGTAACACTTTATCAGTGTAAGGATACTGCATTTGATTTCATCGGACTTGACGGCTATTTCGGAAGCTGGAGCTTTGGTGATACCAGCGACTGGACTGAATACATTGATTCTGCATATGAAATCACAGGAAAGCCTGTAATTATAGCCGAATGGGGTTATTCCACTCTTCAGAAGGGCGAGCCGCGCCCCGAGGAAGATAAGCACCGTTACTTCAATTCCGCAACATGCCGTGAAAAAGATATGGATGCTGCCGGCTTCCGTTGGCTTGGCAAGGAACACAGCGAATGGCTGCAGCCTGAATATATCATGGAGTGCATAAAGATCTTTGCAGAAAACGAACATTGCATCGGTCATCTGTTTTTCCAGTGGCAGGATCAGGCAAACTGCTGGCAGTGCGGCGAGCCGGATTGTCCGGCTGAGTGCTCCTGGGGATGCCTCCATGCAGACGGTTCTCCGAAGCCCGGTTATTACGGCCTCGTTGCCGCAAATAAAAAGTATTTTGGTTGAGAGACCGGAAAGGATACGGATATGAAAGACTTATCAAAATTCCTTGTAGGTACTTCTGTACCGTTTACACCGCCTGTTTTTTCGCTTAATGAATTCGGCAGAAGCGAAGAAAACTTCAAGCTTATGAAGAATGCAGGACTTAATATTGTAAGAAACAACACCGAGTTTCCGTTTACTGATGAGAGCATGACAGAAGAAACTGCGGAATACAAGCAGTTCAAAGCTGATGTAAAGTTATATGCTGCACACGGAATCGGAACATTGGGCCTTTTCATGAATCCCGGTCAGTATATGGCAGACAGCGAAGGAAATGTAAGCTACGTCCGCCACTATCCCGACTGGATGGGCTCATATGACGATGACAAGTATTATGAGATACTTGCCAAGGTCGCAGAGTATATTGCATGTGATCTGAAAGACGATATCACATACTGGCAGGTCGCAAATGAGCAGGATCTGACTATTTTCATTGGTGACATGTCTCATACTCAGAATGAGAGATGGCTTGATGTTGCAGCACGTGGAATAAAGAAAGGAAATCCGAACGCGCTTTGCGGCATAAATCTTGCAGGCTCGGCCGGAGGCGGAGCGGAATACGACGAAAACGGCAACAAGAAATCCATCAAGCAAGGTGTACATCCGTATGCGAAAGAACTTGTTACCAAGCTTTATAGGTGTGAGAATTCACCGTATGATTTTATTGGTCTAGACGGATACTTCGGAAGCTGGAGCGACGGCGGTCCGGAAGACTGGATAAAGTATATCGACGATGCAGCAGAAGTTTCGGGTAAGGATGTAATTATCCATGAATGGGGTTATTCAACGCTGCAGCGCGGCACACCGCGCCCGGAGGAAGATAAACACCGCTTCTTCAATACGGAGACATGCCGCGAGAAGGATATGGATGCAGGCGGCTTCCGTTGGCTCGGCAAAGAGCACAGTGAATGGCTGCAGCCGGAATTCATCATGGAATGTGTAAAAATATTTGCGGAACATCCGAAGTGCATCGGACACCTGTTCTTCCAGTGGCAGGATCAGGCGACATGCTGGCAGTGTGGTGAGCCTGACTGCCCGGCAGAGACGTCCTGGGGCTGCATTCGTGCAGACGGCACACCGAAGCCGGGTTATTACGGCCTTGCAGCTGCAAATAAAAAATATTTTGGTTAATTGAGGATTAGGTAATATGAAAGATTTATCAAAATTTCTCGTTGGTACAACAGTACCGTTTACTCCTCCTGCAATGTGCCTTAATGAGTTTGGCAGAAGTGAAGAGAACTTCAAACTCATGAAGGATGCAGGGCTTAACATCGTAAGAAACTTTACTCCATTTCCGTTTACAGATGAAAGCATGACGGAAGAGACCGAGGCCTATAAGCAGCTGAAGAAAGATATAAAACTTTATGCTGAACATGGAATCGCGACTATGGGAATGTTCGGGAATCCGGGTCAGAATGCTGCCGACAGCAAGGGAACGGTAAGCTATATCCGTCATTATCCGGATTGGATGGGCGGCTATGATGAGGATAAGTACTATGATATCCTTGGAAAGGTTGCAGAGTATATTGCCCGCGATCTTAAAGATGATGTTACATGGTGGCAGATCGCAAACGAGCCGGATATCGATATGTTCATTGGTGATCTTACATTTAAACAGAACGTGAGATGGCTGGATGTTGCGGCACGCGGAATAAAGAAGGGAAATCCTAATGCACTTTGCGGAATTAACCTTGCCGGAGCAGCCGTATGCGGCGCCGCTCTTGACGAAAATGGCAATAAAATACCGGGTAAACCCTGCGTTCATGAATACGCCAAAAATCTTATAGAGAAGCTTTATAAGTGTGAGAATTCTCCTTATGATTTCATTGGTCTTGACGGTTATTTCGGAAGCTGGAGTTTCGGCGACACTACAGACTGGATCGAGTATATAGATTCTGCAGCAGAGATCACCGGTAAGCCTGTATGCATTCATGAATGGGGTTATTCTACGCTTCAGCGCGGCACTCCGCGTCCGGAAGAGGATAAGCACCGTCACTTCAATTCAGCAACCTGCCGCGAAAAGGATATGGACGCTGCAGGATTCCGCTGGCTCGACAAGGAGCATAGCGAGTGGCTTCAGGCAGAGTATGTTATGGAGTGCGCTAAGATTTTTGCAGAACATCCGAAATGCATAGGGCAGCTCTTCTTCCAGTGGCAGGATCAGGCAACTTGCTGGCAGTGCGGTGAACCGGATTGCCCGGCAGAGACTTCCTGGGGCTGCATCCATGCAGACGGTTCCCCGAAACCCGGATATTATGCTCTGGCAGTAGCAAACAAAAAGTATTGCGGCTGATTACTGATTGGAGGCGTTCATCAACGGCACCTATCACGGAACCAGCACCAAGCATATGCAGATGTACTTGAGTGAGTTCTGCTACCGCTTCAACCGGAGATCCTTCAAGGGTGCTATCTTTGACCGGCTTCTGCTTGCTATTGTGGGATGATCAATATCTTGTGGTATGCTTACTAAAGCCGATAACCTGTTATGAAATGGCCTCCGTCAAGAGGTAATATCTCACAAGTTACGGACTTACAAACTGTCGATTTTGCTGAGGGTATCTGAGAAGAGTCAGGGGACAGATTCCCGGCATATGGCCACTCTGTTATACGCGGATTGGTTACCACCAGGCTAATGACTTCGCCGTGAGCTCTGCGATCTAAAATCGAGGATTGGATACCACATAGGCTAATCACAGATAGCTGAATGCAGCCTTTTCTGACGTAAGCGCTTAATAACCGCATACCTATCGTCAGCTGCACAGATATGAGATGATATCCCAAAACTCGAATAGCTGAGGGTAAGCTATTTGAGAAAATAGCAAAGGGGTGTAATCAAATGGCAGATGTATTGGCAGTGCGAGATGAATATCGCGCACAGATGTGGACAGGATTGATCCAGGAATGTAAAGCCAGTGGTATGACCAACAAGGATTTCTGCATACAGCGCGGTATTTCTGAGAAGAGCTTCTATTATTGGCAGCGCAAGTTCCGAGAACAGGTCGTCGAAGCAGCAGCGCCGCAGCTGGTGCAAATAGAAGCTGTTTCTGCATCGACGGAACTGCTGCAAATCAGTTTCCGTGGGGCAGAACTGAAGCTTCCAGCTCAAGTGGATTGATCACTCTGACAATTAAATTCTGAACATAACGGCCCATTTGGATTCCTCCTTGATTTCTTATCGAAATAATTATACCAAGAAGAGTCGGATAAAACAACGCTGTAACATTCTACGAAACGCAAGAGTCAAGATAACTCGACTCTTTCTGCGAGCTGTATTTATATTAATGCCAAAAGCATCGAGTTCAATTTCACCAACTCGATGCTTTTTGGCAAGTATTATTTCTTAGCTCGTTTTAGGGCCTATCTGAAAACAATGACTTTTTATAACCTTTAGCAAAAGATGAGAGCACCAAATACAGTGGGGAATAGCACTCATAGGAATAAAAAAAGGAAATCCACAGATAGTTGGCATTGCCGAAATCCTTTTTTGCGTTGACGGAAGGCAGGCCAAAGGGCAGACGGCCTGCGCTCTGGGCAGACTCGGCATTGACCTTGTCCACATTGAAGGGCGGATTGGCCATGACATAATCGCAGCAGCCGTCCAGATTGTGGGCATCGTGGTAGAAGGTGTTGGCCTCATCACCGGACTTGATGATGCCGTTCAAACCGTGAACGGCCATATTCATCAGGCAGAGCTGGGCGTTATATTCCACCTTCTCCTGACCGTAGAAGGTCATAGCAGAGTTGGCTTCCATCCCAGCGGCGTTTACAAAATCTCCGGTCTGGACAAACATACCGCCGCTGCCGCAGGCGGGGTCCAGCAGAATGCCGCCGGCCGGCTCCAGCACATTGACGATCATCTTGACCAGCGATTTGGGCGTGAAGAACACGCCATCGTCCTGGGCGATGTTCTTAGCGAATTTATTGAGGAAGTATTCATAGATACGGCCGATGATATCACCGCCCACTTCGTCCAGTGCGCTATTGTTGAAGATGCGAAGAAGTTCTGCCAGCAGTTCGTCAGAGAACATGGTGTAATCCTTGGGCAGCACGCCGGTGAGCTGCTCAGACTGGGCCTCCACCAGCTCCATGGCGTTGTTGACTACTTCGCCAAGGCTGTTCATGGTATGACCGCTCTGATTGGTCAAACCCGCGGATGCGATATCAGCAGGGAGATTGACCAGGTATTCATACTGGGCTTCCCGGGGCAGGAACAGTGCGCTCTTGGACGCAAAGTCGCTGGCCTCCACAGGCATCATGCGCCCGTTGCGGACGGGACGATTTTTCAAAATCTCCGACTCCACCAGTTTGAAGCGGCTGTAGGCATAACGCAGGAAGATTAGGCCCAGCACGGGCATACAGTATTGGTTGGAGGTCAGCTTGGAGCCTGCGCGGAGCAGGTCGGCGGATTCCCACAGGTCTGCTTCCAGTTTTCGAAAGTTTATCATATCTATTTCTCCTTCGGCTTACGCCGATATTCTTTCGTTTCACCCCGTCACAACGGATTGCAGGGGCTGAAGATATAATCTATTATACTGTACACCTGCACCAAAAGGAAGAATTGCGCCTTCACGATTCTGGCGCAGATGCTTCCTTTTGTTTTTCTTCACACCGGTGGCAAACTGTATTTTTACAGTTTGGGTACCACCGTGTGAAGAAAATTGCAAGTGTCCAGAGGGATGCAATCCCTTTGGCTCTGGGTTTCCAATAGGGGCGAGCAGCACCCTGTTGGCACACGATTTTGCGCGGCAAAGTCTAGTGTGTTATACCTTTTGCGACCGCTGACGCGGGAAAGGGGCTGTCACCGTACCGGACAGACCGTTTCCTGCGGCAGCAGAAGGACGAATATTTGCAGGCACGGGAGGCTTGCGGATATTCGTTCTTTGGGTGTAGGCGATGCAGCAAAGCGCAGGTTGAAGACCGAAGCCGTGCTGCATCGCCGGGGGAGCAAAAGGTATATAAAGCCCGCCGCCGCGACGCGTTTCCCCAAAAGGTCATCGCTTATTCATCCGTCATTTCGTCGATTATTTTCAAAAATGCACCCCATGCTTCTATGATAGATGCAAGCAGAAATGTTCGATGCTGTTCGTACCACCACGGCAGCTCCAGCCACACATTATCCAGGGCTTGCGCTTCGGTTTTCTTTGCCCTGCTTACGGAGAGATTAAAATGCTTCGCTGTCTCCGCCAGCGGATGCTCCGTTTCATCATCGAAGCCGAAGCGATAACGCAAATACTGTTTCTCTCTGTTCTCGATCATATCAAGAGCATGGTGGAGATCATCGTACCGTTCCTCTGCCAGATATATCTGTTCCGGAGTTTGGAGAGTGGGGTCTGCAATAAAACTCTGCTTGCTCCGAACTTCGTCTTCCGCAAGCTCATCCAGAGAAACAATGCTGTTCAGGTTTTTCGCCTCAAAGGGCACATTCTGTGAGCGGACGTAGTCGATCATGGCGTTCCGTATTGCGGAAGCGGCATATGTCAGAAATAGGTTTCCGCTGTTGGGGTTATAGCTGTCGATGCAGCCGAGCAAACCCAACGAGCCTTCCTGCACAAGATCGTCAAGTGAAATTTGCAGAGATCGGTTCAACTCCGCTTGTGCGCTCCACACTTCGTATGCAGTCTTTTTGATGAAGCGAAGATTGTCTCCAATCAGCAGATTCTGTGCATCGGCGTCTCCCCGCTTGGCCAACGCACAGAGCTGTTCATTGGTTATCGGGTCTCTTTTCATGGTTTTGTACCGTACCGGTCATTGCAAGGAACATCTGCTTGACCGCTTCTGTGTCAATACCGGGCAGATGGGAAACGGACTGTGCCACCGCTTCACCAATCTGCTCTGCGGTGATTTTGCGATTTAGCTTTTTCTGCCCTTTGGTCAACTCGGCATATATCTTTTTCACTGCTTGCGAGGTCAATTCACGGTTGGCAGACAGATCGTTACCGACCTCTTTCTTTACTGCTTGCACAGCAGACATGAACGAGCGCTGGATCGCAGTCAGGTCTGCCTGATATGTCGGGGTCTGCAATTTCTTTACATCGTCAACTGCTTCCGGTTGGCTTTTCAGCATACCGGCGACAGTTGCGTACAGCTGATTCTGTGCCGCAAAACCCTTGGCAAGTTCGTCATCCAAGTAACCGGATATCAGATTTGTGGTGTTGGCAAACTCCGGATTTTCAAGCAGTGCATTGACCACCTGTGGATTCACCTTGTGGGTATACAGATTTCTCGCCGCCTGCACCGACAGGCCAAGTTCGGAAATATCGTAATTCAGGCGGTCAGGGGTATCGACCTCGCCAAGCAGGAAGTCGGTGGAGACATTGAACACACGGGCAATACGGATGATATTTTCGTCCCCCAGTTTGTCCGTCTTGCCGCTAATGAAACGGCTCAGAGAACTCTCCGACACACCAATGCGAGTTGCAAGCTCGGCCTGTGTGACTTTTCTGGATTTCATCAAGTCCTGTATGCGGTCACGGATTTTACCGGGGAGATATATGTTTTCATTGCTCATGTGCCACACCTCTTTGCTCTATTCACGGTATCATTCAGCCATTGTTACCTTCGGTACAGTTCATCCAGAGTTTTCCCGTCTTTGTTTTTCCATTCAACCCACCCGTTGGTGCTTCCTCCAAGCACGAACATGGCTGCTGAACTGGGAGAAGTAAACGGAACAGAAACATTTAGTATGTACTTGTTGCCGTTAAGAACGATGTCACCGTTTTGAATAGCTGTTTGTCGCTGCTTCTCAATATTGTCAGAATGGCACTTGCGGCTCATATCTATTTCTGAACCTTCAAGGACTTCAAATTTTTCACCATCATACACGCCAAGGGCATGAACGCCATTGCGTGTGGTATGCAGCGTGTTGGCATCGTTCAAGGTTGCTTTGGTGTTTTCCATTTTATAGCCTTGCGTTGCCATGATAAACTTGATTTCTTCATACACTTCCTCAATCAGAGGAAGATCATATTCATCAATCTCATATTTGGGATTGACGGTATTTTCTACTTTGTAGCGCTTGGAATCGATTGCTTTGCCGATTGCATAAGCTTCAAGGCCGCTGATCATATCCAAAGAAAAGGTCTTATTGTCGGCAAGAAACATAATAGCTTTGTTCCAGAAATCTTTAGAACGATTATGGTCGTCCAGTCTGCTGACCCCGTTACGAGTCTGTCCCACATAGATCTGTGCAATCTTGTTATCATCCGTCTCGCTGATGAGATAATAGATGCCGGGACGATTGATGCCGGTCAGCTTCTTGGCTTCTGAAAGCAGCGGGCGGGGAATGACATAGGTGGTCATTGTAGACAGATGACGGCGGATAGAGCGAATACCGTCCGGCTGGCCATTGTGATATATAATTTCAAGCTTTTTGCTGATAGCCATATTCTATTCCCCTCACTTCAATCTGTACTTTTTACCCGCACCCCTGCCGATAATTTCGATCAATCCATTTTCGTTCATCTGGCGGGCGAGCAGATAGGCTCTCGTCTTTTTGACGTTCAGCAGTTCCTGCAGATCTTCGTCGGTCATTTCGCCGTACTCTGCCAGATAATCCATCACAGTTTTCATCTGAGGGGTGATGGCTGCTGTGGCTTTGACAGTTGTCGCCGGTGCATCTTCGCTTGCAGCATTGGCAGCATTCATATTCGGCAGTACAATTTTGAAAGCATTGGTCGTTGCCTCGATAGTGGGCTGTACAGGACAGTTTTCGTACAGCTTGAAAATACGTCGAATACCTGTACCGTAACTTTCAATCAGACGCAGACGGTGAAATATCTCTGCCAGTTTCTTGTTCCTTGGCTGAGAAACGCCGATGCGAATATCCTCAGTAGAAAGGCCAGGGAGAAGTCCGCCAAGCGAAATAAACTCCATCTTTCTGTCATTCACATTGATGATGATGCTGCCGCTGAATCCGTAATCACGATGCACAAGAGCGTTGAGCAGAGCTTCACGAATAGCTTCTTCGGGGTAGTCCTGCTTATCCGTGCGAACAACGCCTTTGATCGTGGAAACAGTCTTGTTGCACAGAGCAAGATAGTTTATCGCATCATCAAGCTGATTGAAAACGGAACCTCCGAATTCCTTGCTGTCACGAAATTCCGTACAGAATTCATCTTTGAATACGGCAATTTTAGTCGTGTGATGGCATTGGTCTGAAAGCAGCAGAGCGAGGTTGGTGTAAATATCGTTCTGCGTGATGCCAAGCGCACGATATTTCTCGACGGAAAACTCCACACCGTAGCGCTGGAATGCAGTTTTGGCAGCATCAAAGGTCAATTCCTGTTCCAAACTGCGGGAATCTTCGTAGGTATCTCCGTCTGATTCTTTTATCATCTGGCGAATCTGTTCGGGAGATGCCTGAACGCTGGATGTGCCCTGACGAACATAAACGCCGGTGGGCTTCATGCCTTTGGATTTCAGATAGTAGGGCTTATAGCTGCCTTCGCCGACTTCAATCCGAATTACCTTATTATCCTGGAGGACATACCGCACGAACATGGTCACATCCGGTGCGATTGCATCACGGATGCCGTTGGTCAGGCGCGTGTAAGTTTCATCTACATTGTCAATGCCAATCTGGTTGCCTTTATCATCAATACCGAGATAGATCACGCCGCCGTCCGTATTTGCAAATGCGATGACCTCCTTATAGATGTCATCGATCATCTGAGATTTATATTCAATGCGCTCGCTTTCATATTGCATATACAGCACCTCCATTGTAGCTTACTTATATTATACTCATATTTTCATGATTTTCAACAGAGTGAAGTGAAAATTCACTTTTCATTCACTCCGATCTGTGAAAATCACTTTTACACCGACTCACCGCCCTTCCGTACTTGCATTTCTGCAAGATTACGGGAGGGCTTTTTTGATTTCTTGCAATACCTCCTGATTTTTTCGGTCTAAGGCTTTTTCTCCGTATATTCAGTTGACAAAGAGATTTGTCGGAAATATTGAAAGGAGAAATGCCTATGACAATTTTTGAAGCCGTGAAAACAACGGTCACGCCGAGAATGGCGGCGGAACACTTCGGACTGAATGTCAGCCAAAACGGGATGGTCTGCTGTCCCTTTCACGATGACCGGCACCCGAGCATGAAGCTGTATGAGGATCATTACCATTGCTTCGGGTGTCAGGCAAACGGTGATGTGATTGCATTCACATCGAAGCTGTTCGGCATCACACCGCTGGAAGCAGCGCAGAAGCTTGCCGCTGACTTTGACATCCGTGAAGACAGACCGTCCGTACTGGCGAAGTTAAAGATGTATACGACACAGGCTGAGAACGAAAAGCTTTGCTTTCGGGTGCTCAGCGAATATCTGCACATTCTGCAGGATTGGAAAAAGAGGTACGCACCGCAGGCACCGGAGGAGGAGCCGGATGACCGTTTCGTGGAAGCCTGTCATATGCTCGAATGTACGCAGTATATGCTGGATATGTTGACCATTGGTTCACATGAAGAAAGGGCAGAACTGGTAAAAGACATGATGAAAGATAACAAAATCACACTTCTGCAGGAGCGCCTGCAGGAAATCAAGGAGGAAATGAATGAGTAAACATGAGTACGCCGGTGAATTACCTTTTTGGTATGACGGCAAATCTGTGAATGAAGTCGGATTCTGTGAGGAGTTTCTTCAGCAGCATCCGATGGTGTGTGTGGGCGGCAGTTTCTTCACCAAGGATGGCCGTATCACTGATGAAGAAAGTGTCCGCAAGAAAATCTATGAAGTGCTTCGCCCTTTTCTCACCTGCGGCCTTGCAAAACGGGCATCGGGACTTCTGGAAATGGTGAAACTGGAAGCCTATGTTCCCAACCTGCCGGTACACGAAGATCGAATCCATGTGGCGAACGGCACACTGTTTCTCGGCGGCAAGTTTCGTGCAGAAAAGGAATTCTGCCGTAACCGTCTGCCGGTCAAATATGATGCCAATGCTCCGCAGCCAGTCACATGGCTGCATTTTTTATCGGAACTTTTGGAGGACGAGGACATTCTTACTTTGCAAGAGTACCTCGGCTATTGCCTTCTTCCCACTAACCGTGGGCAGACCATGATGCTGCTGAAAGGCAACGGCGGTGAAGGCAAAAGCCGTATCGGGGTTGTGATGCAGAAGCTGCTGGGTGACAACCTGAAAAACGGCAGCATTGCCAAGGTGGAGCGTAGCCCTTTTGCCAGAGCTGATCTGGAGCATCAGCTTGTGATGGTGGACGATGACATGAAGATGGAAGCTCTGAAATCCACCCACTATCTCAAGTCGCTGATTACGGCTGAAATGCCCATGGATTTGGAGCGCAAGGGCGAGCAGAGCTATCAGGGAGAAATGTACGTCCGCTTTCTGGCGTTTTCCAATGGTGATCTGGAATCTCTCTACGACCATTCGGATGGATTCTACCGCAGACAGCTGATCCTGTCCGTTAAGAAGAAACCTCTTGACCGTGAGGACGATCCTTTTCTGGCGGACAAGCTCTGTACCGAAATTGAGGGGATCTTCCTCTGGTGCCTGGAAGGCCTGCGACGTTTGATCGACAACAACTACCGTTTTACCGAAAGTGATCGCACCAAGGATAACCGAGTGGAAGCCAAACGGGAGGCCGACAATGTACTGCTGTTCATGCGTTCGGAAGGATATATTCGGCTGAAAGCTGACAGTACCATCACTTCTGCCGATTTGTACGCCATCTATACCATGTGGTGCAACGACAACACCTATAAACCGCTGGCGGTACGAACAGTAAGTATGACCTTGAAAAAGCACGCCGACGAATTTGGCATCGAACACGATAATCACATCACGAATCGGCTCGGCAAGCGAGTCAACGGCTTCTGGGGCATCGAAGCTTTGGTGACACCGCCTATTTTATGAGATCAAACACAGAAAACACCATCCCATCCATCCCATGTGGGATAGATGGGCGGATGGGATGGAGAATTTTCAGTTTGCCTGCAAAGGAGTATGCAATGGGAAGAATTTATTTCAAGGAGCTGCCGCTGTTTCACTTGTACGACGGTGATTTGACCGGCTCGCAGAAGCTACTGATGACGCTGCTTCTGGTGGATCGGTACGACATTTACGAGCTGAGCTGCCTTGCGCGGATGTGTCCGGAGGACGTGACTACCGATCTGGCGGAGCTGAAACGGAAGGGGTATCTGCAAGACAAGTGAAAACCGGAAAGAAATTTGCGCGGCGGCGAAACGATTCCGCGAAACCGCGCTGCTCGGAATCGAGTACCGGCTTCACGGATGCGCGTGGGTTTGCATGGTTTCCTGCGAAGTCACGCGGTTCCGGAAAGTCGACACCCCTCGCTTACGAAGAGGACATCGCCCGCCGCTTTTCCAGCGGATTTCGGGAAAATAGAATATTTCACCACACAGCGAAACAGGTTTTCGTAAACGCAAACCTGCTTCGCTGTTTTCATCACAAAAATTGGGGAGGATTTTATGAGCATCAGAAATGAGATCAAGGCACAGATCGTCCGCACTGGATTTACCATGCAGGAGCTGGTTGACCGTCTGGCCGAGGAATATGACTGGAGTGACAGCGTGTCCAACCTGTCTGCCAAGCTGCAAAGGGAAAGCATCCGATACAAGGAAGTTGTGGAGCTGGCCGATGTGCTGGGCTATGACATCATATGGCAGAAACGGAGGGATAACCGATGAAAGCACAGTATGCCATTCTTCGCTTTGCCAAGTACAAGGGACCGGAGATCGGTCACATTGAGTCCCACAACGAGCGCACCAAGGAGAAATACGCCAGCAACCCGGATGTGGACACATCCCGCAGCCATCTGAACTTCCATCTGGTGATGCCGCAACGCAAGTATCGCGCCGAAGCGGAAAAGCAGATTGCCGAAGCCAGATGCCGCACCCGTTCCGACAGCGTGCGCGTGGTGGAGGTGCTGGTGACGGCCAGCCCGGAGTTCTTCAAGGGCAAGAAGAAAGCTGAAATCAAAGCCTATTTTCAGGAGGCGCTGGATTTTATCCAGCAGCATCAGAATCCGAGAACCATCATATCCGCCGTGGTGCATATGGACGAGAAAACGCCCCATATGCACCTTTGTTTTGTCCCGCTGACGGAGGACAAGCGACTCAGCGCCAAAGAAATCGTTGGCAACAAGAAAAAACTGACATGGTGGCAGGATGAATTTTGGAAGCACATGGTCGGGAAATATCCCGATCTGGAACGTGGCGAGAGTGCCAGTGAGACCGGACGTACTCACATCCCGCCAAGGCTGTTCAAGGAGGCCGTGCACCTGAACCGAATGAAGGATCAGATCATGGCGGTTCTGAATGACAGCAATCCCTTCAATAAAAGATCCAAGGTAGAGGAATTGGAAACGCTTCTGGACAAGTACGTTCCCGGTGTAGAGGCCATGAGGACAAGGCTGAAAAAGTATGACAAGACCTACAAGGAGCTGACCGAGGAAAACGCGGAGCTGGAAAAAAAGCTTTCTTCCGCATCTAAAGAGAGTGTGCGGAAGAAGCTTGAAATCAGCCAGAAGCTCAACGAGCTGGACGAGCTTCGCCGCACCGTGGACACCATCCCCGAAGAGGTCATTCGAGCTTACACCGCACAGAAATATGTGCACAGTGGTCGAATGAATCAGGAAATCTGAGGCAATAATAAACACGAAACGGAGGAATTCTATGGCAGAAATCAAGGAAATGAAGCCGGGAATGACCGAACAGAAGAAGCAGGCTGTCATGGAGCAGCTCTGGCTGACTTATTACAATGATACGCTATTTGCAAAGGGACTGATCACGGAAGAACAGCGCAATAAGATGCGTTTGATGATCAAGGGCCGTACTGCTGCAAAGGCGCGATAAAATAAATAAGGCGGCAATCGTGAGATACGGTTGCCGCCCAAACTTTTTTTGACAACTTTTCAGATCATCTTGAAAAGTTCATTTGTTTGCGATATAATATTTGCAGATGATGATATAGCGAACTTTTCAGAAAGGAACTATTATGGATATACATTCTGTCAGACAACAGCTGCGGATGAAAAGCATCTACGATATTCCGCTTCGGGTAACCTACTATGCCCGTGTTTCCTCAGAATCGGATGAGCAGCTGAACTCTCTGGGCAACCAGATCAGTTATTACGAGGATTTCATCAGGAAGAACGCTGCGTGGACATTCGTGCCGGGATATATCGACGAAGGGCTGTCCGGTATTTCCACCAAACGCCGTGAGAATTTCAATCGAATGGTAGACGATGCCGAGACCGGTAAATTTGATCTTGTCATCACGAAGGAAATCTCACGCTTTGCCCGTAATACGCTGGACTCCATCCAGTATACCAGACAGCTGCTGAATGCGGGAGTCGGTGTCTTTTTCCAGAACGATAATATCAACACCTTCGACGAGGACTCCGAACTTCGTCTGTCCATCATGTCCTCCATCGCACAGGATGAACTCCGTAAGCTGTCCTCCCGTGTGAAATTCGGGCATCAGCAGGCAATCAAGCAAAACGTAGTGCTGGGCAACAGCCGCATCTTTGGATATATCAAAAAGGATGGCCGTTTGGTTATAGATGAAGATCAGGCGGTGATGGTTCGGCAGCTGTTTGAACTGTATGCCACCGACGAATACTCCATGAAACAGCTTGAAATCCTGTTCTGGGAAAAGGGGTACCGTAACCACAACGGCAAGAAAATAGCCCACTCCACCATGTCGGGCATGATTTCCAATCCTAAATACAAGGGCTACTATGTGGGCAACAAGGTCAAGGTGGTGGATATGTTCACCAAAAAGCAGAAATTCCTCCCGCCGGAAGAATGGGTCATGTTCAAGGATGAAACAGGAGAAATCGTACCGGCTATCGTTTCCGAAGAACTGTGGGAGCAGGCTAATGCCGTACTTCGCAGGAGAAGCGAGGATGTGAAGAACCGTCAGGGTGTCTGTAATCATGCCAACCTTCTGACCGGCAAGCTGTTCTGTACCCATTGTGGTACACCTTACTACCGCCGTGACTCCATGAACAGGCAGGGTAACAAAAATTCCAAGTGGGTCTGCTCCGGGAAAATCAACAATGGCAAAGACAGCTGTGATTCCATCCCGATCTATGAAAAAGAACTGATACCTCTGCTCTTTGAGGTGTTCCGTGATACAAAGGAAGCCTCCGCCGCTATGCTGGAAGAATACGAGCGGATGTACCGTGCCATGACCAGCGACAGCAATATTGAGAAGAAAATCGAGTCAGCACAGGCAACCATTGAGCTGACCCTGAAAAAGAAAAGCAAGCTGTTGGAACTGGTAGCCCTCGACAGTATCACCCCCGCTGATTTCAAGTCCATGACTGCCCAGTGCAACGCCGACATCAAAGCCGCTGAACAGGAGCTTGCCGAGCTTCGAGAACAGCAGGAATCCAGCGAGGAATTTCGCAGCAACATGGAGCGTATCCGCAAGGTGCTTCGGGATGCCGAGCGTGACTGTCAGAACGGCGAGATCACCAAGGAGTTTATCGATACCTTTATTGATAAAATCTTCGCTACGCCGGAGGGTGACGGCACCATGCGGCTGGACATCAAGATTTTCACGGGTGAAAGCTGTGAAAAGTATCTGCAAAAACTGAAAAAAAGGGCAAATTTCGAAGGTTGTACGGGTCACACGTTCAAGAAGATGATCGAGGCTTACGAGCAGGGTCTGCAGTAACGCAAACAGGGCGCTCTTTCAGAGCGCCCTGCCTTTTCATTTTTATACTATTTCCTGATTAAAATCTTAATTTTAATCAGGAAGGCATCGCCTTAAGGCGCTGCCTGTTTTGTGATTTATAAGGAAAGAAATCACAAAACAAGTCTCATATGAACTCCATGCCCTTCAGGCAATTAAAATCTTTTTTAAAGATTTTAATTGGATTTCAGTATTACATCTGGCTTTTGATCGTGGAGATCAGAATATCTCCCGCCACGACCCGATCTTCCGCGGCGAAGCCTTCCGCGAAATTGTCGGAATAGAGCACCTGCGCGTTGGGGGGGAATTCATCGTCCCCTTCCCAGACGAGAATCTGCATCCGATAGCCGCCGATCAGGTCGAACTGATAGCCCGCGTCTCCGTGCTTCATGGGCAGCGCCTGCATTTTTTCGCAGGCAGCCCTGAACGCCGGCAGCCGGGTGCCGAAGGTGAAGGCCGCACGGGTCAGCACACGGCCGGTGTAGGGCTTGATGTACATCTCCCCCCAGGGCATCTCCCGGAAGGTCTTCCACTGCCCCTGCCAGACCACATCTTTGCTTTCCAGCAGATAGCGCAGCAGAAACGTCTGGGAGGGCAGCGGCGGCAGCGCCCCGCCGTCCAGCGCACGGATGGCATAGTCCGGGTGAACAATGGCAAACGCCCTGCCCAGAAGACTGAGGGTGAATTCCTTCCCGTCCCAGCGGACGTCCGACAGTCTCGCCGTCACGGCGGCGGGATTCAGATCGCGGAACAGCTCCGCATAATGGGCAAAGGGGGCTTCTTCTTTGTGGTTTTCTACTTGCATATTCCTTATTCCTTAATCGTGTAGTTCCAGAGGCAGGCCGTCGGGATCCCGGAAGAATACATAGTGCCCTCCGTTTGCCTTGTCCTCGTGAATCGGTTCCGTCTCGATGCCCTGTGCGTTCAGCCAGTCCCGAGCCGCCTGAATGTTCGTTACCCGGAAGGCCAAATGCCGTAGACCCAGAGCCTCTGGCAGAGTCAGCCGGGCAGGAGCGTCGGGCTTGATGAACAGCTCCAGCACCAAATTCCCCAGCCGCAGCATCCGCAGATAATCCCGCTGCTCCGGCCTCCAGACTTGGCTCTCCAGAGTGAACCCCAGCTTGTTGACATAAAAATCCAGGGTTCGGGCTTCCTCCGAAGCAATCACCGCCACATGGTGCATTGCCTCCAGCATGTTACGCCTCCTGAATGGAGTGGGGGAACAGCCGCTTGTCCGTATGGGGCAGGAAGCAGGCAGCTACAAAGGAATCCATGTAGCCGGGGTATGTGGAAAGCTCCAGATAGGTCATGTTTGCGGCCACTTCCGCCGTTTTTGCGGCGGCTTCGTCACTCATGACCATGGCGTAAGCGCCAGCCAGAGAGGAGTTGCCGATATAGTGGAACTTTTCCAGCTCCACATCCGGGAACATGCCGATATTCACCGCGTTCTTCATGTTGATGCCGGAGCCGATGCCGCCTGCGACATAGACGTTCTCGATGGCTTCCACGGGCATATCCACGCTTTGCAGCAATGTTGCGATGGCGGAGAAGATCGCGCCCTTGGCACGGATGAAGTTGTCAATGTCCACTTCATTGATGGACACTTCCCGGCCGGTCTCGCTTTCGTTTTCAAAGGCAATAACGTAGCGGCCCATGCCGTGATGATCCCGGCGGACGCGCTCGCCCTCCCGGATGAACAGGCCCTTGGCGTTGACGATGCCGCAGCGGTACAGCTCGGAAATGATGTCGATGATGCCGCTGCCGCAGATGCCGACGGCCTTCTGTCCTTCGTCGCCCACGATGGAAACGGTGGGTTCCATGGTCACTTTGTCTACGGTGCAGGCTTCGATGGCGCCGTCCGTGGCGCGCATACCGCAGGAAATGTCGCCGCCCTCAAAGGCGGGGCCGGCGGAACAGGCGCAGCTCACAAGGAAGTCCCGGTTGCCGAAGACGATCTCGCCGTTGGTGCCAAGGTCGATGAACAGGCTCAGCGCGTCGCTGTCCCAGATGCCGGAGGCCAGCGTACCGGCGGTGATGTCGCCGCCCACGTAGGAACCGATGTTGGGGGCGATGAGTACCGGCGCGAGGGGGTTGGCGGGAATCTTCAAGTCCTGCGCCAGCAGTCCGTTCCAGAGGAAGAAGCTGGGGATGTACGGGTCCATGCGGACGCTCTGGGCATCCACGCCCACCAGCAGGTGGTTCATGGTGGTATTCGCGCCCACACTCATGCGCAGAATGGACGGGCATGTGACCCCCGCGGACTTGCACAGATTGGCAATGATGGGGTTCAGGGTCTCCTTCAGGATGGCGTCCTGAAGCTTTTTCCTGCCGCCGGGCTTGCCCTGCTCGATGATACGGTTGATGACGTCCGCGCCGTAGCGGATCTGGCCGTTGCCGGAGGAGCCCTTCGCCAGAATCTTGCCTGTGGTCAGATCGGTCAGTACCATGGTGACCGTGGTGGTGCCGATATCGATGGCACAGCCGATGATATTGGTGTCCTCCGGGGCGCAGATCTCCATGCAGCGGAAGGTATCGCCCAGAAGTTCGCCCTTCACGCACACGTGGAAGCTGTTTTCCCGCAGAACGTGGGCCAGCTTCACCATGACGCAGAAGGGAATCTCCACCTTCTCTACGCCCAGCGCTTCCTCAAGCGCCCATGTCAAGCGCTCGTTGTCGGGCATGGTGTCGTCCAGACTTGGCTCGGCCATGGTCACGACCACCGCCCGGAACTGATTGGTAAAGTGAATGCCGCTTTGTTTCAGCTGGCTCTGGCAGGCGTCAAAAATGGCGACCTCCTGTGGGCTGCTCAAATCGGCGGTCTTCATCCGGGACTGGTAGGCGCTGGCGATGTCCGGAACAAACACGGTGCAGTTGCCGACGACCTTCGAGCTGCAGCTCAGGCGCCAGCCTTCGGCATATTCTTCGTCGGAAATATGGCGGCTGGGGTAGGATTCCAGTTCTCCCTCCACCAGCTTGATGCGGCACTTGCCGCAGGAGCCGTTGCCGGAGCAGGGAGCGTCGATTGCCACATTGGCACGGCGAGCCAGCTCCAGAAGGTTATCGCCGACGTTGCAATCGACGGTAACGGGCTTGCCGCCTTCGATTTGAAATACGACTTTTGGCATAAGGATAACACCTTTCTTTTTGGGCGAGGCCCTGCCATCCGGCAAAAAATTGCCGAAACTCCCGGACGGAATGATAGCGCCGCCTGAAATTTTATTCTCTTTTCAAGTATAACATAGCTCCCCGCAATTGTCCAGCGAAATCAGTATTTTTTTACCTATATTAAATTTGATACTATTTCCTGATTAAAATCTTTGATTTTAATCAGGAAGGCATCGCCTAAT
>OLVO01000773.1_pt1 | contig 35803 bp, 26 predicted proteins | sample 1672571 | NCBI WGS metagenome assembly OLVO01 (sample SAMEA3136700, study PRJEB25190) | human gut metagenome | biome: human gut; feature: human-associated habitat; material: faeces | place: Austria | collected 2013
ATTTTGGTCAACGGGGATGACGTGGATGGTTTGGGCGCAATTATAAGGGGTATCCATAATTGTCGTTTGAAACTGCTTTGCTCAGATATGGAGGTTATGGCATGGGCGTAAGCTACAACAGATTATGGAAGCTGATGATTGATAAGCGAATAAGCAAAACGGAGCTGACCCATATAGCAGGAATAAGCACAAATGCTATGGCTAAGCTGGGGCGAGACGAAGATGTCAGGATGGCAGTTTTGGAGAAGATATGCTCTGCTCTTGATTGTAAAATCGAAGACATCGTCGAAATTCGAAATGATGACAAGACTACTGCCACAGGGAGGGACTCCTAATGGATCGCAAAAAAATAACCAGTATACCAAGTTTGTTTGGTGGAATGAACCACTACGATGAAGACGGAAAACTGATTGGATACAGTTTGCCCGGAGTATTTGGTGGTATGGATCATTACAACTCCGATGGTACCTCTGCAGGATACAGCATAGAGGGAGTCTTTGGCGGTATGGACCATTATGATGATGAAGGTCATCATGCTGGCTATAGCATCGATGGAGTTATCGGTGGAGCGACACATTACGATTCTGCCGGTAATAATGTGGGCTACAGTTCTCCAAACTTGATAGCTGGAAGTACGTTTCATGGATTCGATAGTAAAAGTCATTCTGATATATTCGATACAGACCAAGATGATTGGGCTGATCAAGGCGACTGCTTTGACTCGTTCGATGACGAGTGAATGGACAAAATTGAGGAGAGTCAATGGAAATCGGAAAGATTAAGTGGGCAGGCCACTATAATTCTCAGACTGGTGATTTTAACAATTATGGCTTTATCACCAGACTCGTGAACTATGAAGATTTATATTTCCGAAAAGAGGGCGTGCGCACCGGAAGCAGACTATTGACCATGTTCAATGATAGCGATGATAAGTATGTTGTATTTGACGTGGTTCCAAGTCCAAGAAAAGCCTCTCAGCTTCAGGCTGATAAAGTCTGCTTCCTGGAGGAGATAAAGCCAGAAGAAGTTGTCAAGAATCTATCGGCGGAGAGCCTTGCGTCGCAAGAAGTGCAGCGTATCTTGCTTGAAAAATGCCCTGATGCACTCCTTGGAGATGACCCAATTGCATATTTCCCGTTGATGCACAGCGCGAAAGTGCGAAAAGCATTTGCTGACAGATATGATTCAGGACGGTTCAAGCAAAACGTTATATCTGCTTTATCCATATATTTTAAGCAAACAAAGACGCCCTCATGGGACAAACACAACTGGAAACTTATAAACTGGAAAAATGAATCTGTCGGAGAGATCCGTAAGCTATGCAAAGTAGCGGTTGATTCCGGGATTGATGTTACTCCGCTATTGATTGAGCTGCCCACTATTTGGAGAGACGATCAAGCTTTTTTCAAAACACTACCCGCAAATACGATTCAATCCCTTTTAACAAATAGCGATTTTAAGCTTCACAAAGAAGATTTTGAATATATCTTTGCTAACGCTACAGACAACTCAATCCGTACATCAGTTTGTAGCATTGCCCCTACCGAGTGGATTGTTGCAACACCTGAGAGTATTTCATACTTACCAGAAGAGAAACTGGCCGCGCTATTGAATCAGATTAACTGGGATAGCACTGACCATCAATACATCAACGCTACCGCTTCTTTCCTCAAAAGCGTTCAGAGAATTGCAGATGAGACGACTATTCGGGCTATCTCTACCTCAGTTGAAAAGGCATGGATCATCGAAGATTCACCTTGGTGGCCGTTGCTTTCAGATGATGTTAAGGCTGTAGTACTTCGGGACTATAGAAATGCTGGCCTTATTACGGAGTCGAACGCGACCATTAATCCGCAGCTGGATAGCTTTCTTGCTGAATATTATCAAGGAGATCAGCAAAGGAACTTCAGTGTACAACAGAAAGAAGCAATTCAAGCTGTCAAGGGAGTAACGCTCCTATTTGCGGTTCCGGGGAGCGGAAAAACCACGGTTATTGTCGCACGAGCCGGATTCATGGCTCATGCAATGCACATCGCTCCTAACAGTCATCTAATCATGACTTTTAACAAGGCAGCAGCAGATGAAATGAAGGAAAGGTATAAAACAATATTCTCTGATGATGGCGAAAACATTCCGGACTTTCGGACTATACATTCCTTTTGCTTCAGTGTTATTGCTTCTCTGCGCAAAAAAGGGGAATCATTCCCGCTATTATTAAAGGATCCGGAAGATGAAAAGGATCCACAAAAAAAGCAGAAGCGCGATCGAGAAATTGCAGCTGCGATATGCCACATAAACAATAATCATTCTGAACTTTCTGACTTGCTTGCTTATATCAATGATAGGCGTCAAAATCGCATCTCTGCTGAGCAAGCAAAATCAATTACCTGGTATCAAGGCCTGTCGCTAGAAGACGCTTGGACTGCCTGGCAGAAAAAAGATGTAACTCAAAAAGCTATTCTTCGCGACGTGATGCATAAAGAAGCATACGACGAGGATGCGAACACCCTTATTGATACCATTTGCACACTGATTGGATTCATCAAAAACAGAATGCTTTCAGCAGAAGAGATAAAAAAGATCACATACAAGGTTGAAAAGCAGGATTATCCCATTGAACCTATCTATAACGCCTATCAACAGTATCTGCAGAGAGAGAATCTGATGGATTTTGATGATATGCTTTATAGAGCATACTCTGGACTTAAAAAGTATCCGGATATTCTTGCTTCGTACCAAGAACAATATCCTTATGTTAGTCTCGACGAAGCACAGGACACATCGCTTTTGCAGCACGAAATTGTAGCGCTTCTTGTTAAGAAACATGGAAATCTGTTTATGGTAGGTGATGATGACCAGAGTATCTATGCATTCCGAGGCGCTGTACCATCTGAAATGCTTGACTTTCAGAAAAGATACCATCAAGGCAGAAAGCTGTTGATGGGCACAAATTATAGAAGCGATATAGACATTGTAAGATCTGCTGACCGCTTTGTGCAGGCAAATCAAAAGCGTGAAAACAAACTGATGCGTCCTTGCAGCAAGATGAGCGGAAGCATTCAACTGGTGCTTGTCCCTAATCTATCAGCTCAATACGAGTATATTACGAATGCTGCTTTACAGTGTTTACAAAGCAATAATAAGAAGGAAGACCTGGCAGTACTTTTCCGATGGAATATCTCTGCGCTTCCTGTGATGGCATACTTTTATCAAAATCGTATTCCGTTCTGGTGCAGCAAGCAAAAAGAGGCAATTGATTCAGTATTGACTAAGCAAGAAGTAAAACGAATCATCAACTTGCTTAAGTATAGTCAAGGCTTATCAAACATAAGCGCTTTCAAAGCTGCGTGGTTTGTTTGCTACCGGAACATTATCAATAAAGAAAACTTAAAGGAAATAGAGCAGATTTGGCAACAAAACCGGAACAAGCCTGTTGCAGATGCGGTTGTCCAGTTTTTGAACACTCATAATCTTTCTTCTAAAGTTGCCGATTTCAACAATGCTCATCAGAAGGTTCTGTGTATATCTGCTAGTGCTCCACGCACTGCTATCTCTTATATGATGAAGCAGAGCGAATATGGCATTTTAGGCCAAGATGGGGATGACTCCATTAGCACGTGGATGAGAGTATATGCAATACTTAGTGCAGCTGAAGCATGTCCGAATATAGATAGTTTCTTGCGAATGATTGATTATATGCAGAATCCTCGCGGGACAAACTGGCACGAAAGTAGTAGAAAGATCCGCTTAAGCGCCATGCATAGTGCAAAAGGTGCTGAATTCAGCAGGGTTATCATTATTGACACGTTAGATGATATTACTCCTGGGCCTGAGACTGGCAATGATGTTTGGTATGACCCTGAAGAGGAGCGGCGCTTGTTCTATGTAGCTGTCACTAGAGCTAAACATGAACTGGATATTCTACAAGTTGATATTTATCATGACCGTCATCAAAAGCCGTCAAGGTTTATAGGGGATCTCCACGCTGCTAATCCGAATGTTGAGGTAGTGAGCTACAGCGATAGTAAAAAGCGTAGCATGATCAGATTCAACATGCCTCATTTTGTGATTAGGAATGGCTGCTTTGCTGGAATCTATAGTAATGAAGACGAAATAAACGAGATTAGAAAGAAGACTGTCAGTGTTCAAGTAGCTCGTTGTGAATCATACGCTGATGCTATAGTCTATATGCATAAAGGTGATATCAAGCTCAGAAAGGATAACCTATTTGTGCCATCTGACCTATCAAACGAGCTAACAGAATCTATTTGGAAACTGTTCGGCGTTAACTCAATTGATCAGATGTCTCCAGAGAAGCTCGCTCAGATAAAAGAGAAGACAGAATTGTTCATGGAAACCAGTTTAACCGATTATAGTCATTGCGCCAAAGAATATGCGTTGATGTACTTGCCCGTCAACATTTTCAAAGTGTGGAAACCTTTTATGGAAATGCTGCCATCAGGACGGCTTCCTGTAGATGGAACAGTTAAGATTCTCGAAATAGGAGCCGGGCCGGGAACATCAACTCTTGGGGTTCTCCAGTTCTATTATGAGTTATCGCGCCTGAACCCTCAAAGACAGTTCAGCATAGATTATTATGTTATTGAGCGAGAGCCGGGATTTATTAGTGTTTTCAATAGTCTGGTTAAGCCTATCCGGTCAAATAACTTCGCTGTAAACATCCATGCTCCAATCTGTGGCGATGCAACTGATGTTATCAAACAGGTCGCGGGCGCCGAGATGGATCTGATTCTTGAAAGCAATATGATAAATCCAAATGAACATATTTTAGAGAATCAGCTTGTTAACTTTGTTGGAGACATTTGCAAAGCTTTGCGGAACTATGGCTCGCTACTACTCCTTGAGCCAGAAGGACCTGAGATGATGGTGTATCTCCGTTCAATTATAAAGCATGCAAATAAGACCGACTCTTTGCTTCATGAGAGTATGACATGCGAGCATGCGAGCGTTGATTTAACTCGAATGCGTATTGTTCAGGATGTTATTCGCAAAGGATTAAGAGTCAAGGCCATTGAAGCACATGGATTTAGCTATGTACTGCTTGAGCGCAAAGACGTGGAGGTGAGAACGAAATGATTCTGAGTGTTAGCCGTCGAACAGATATACCTGCGTTCTATACTCCCTGGTTTATGAACAGGCTCAGGGAAGGATTTGTTCTTGTTCGGAATCCCATGAACTACCATCAAGTAAGCCGTGTCTCTCTTTCTCCATCCGTTATCGACTGCATTGTCTTCTGGACTAAAAATGGCGCGCCTTTGCTTCCGTATTTAGAGTCAATTTCGGCCTCATATCCGTTCTACTTTCAGTATACACTGAATGCTTATCATAGCGAAATAGAGCCAGGGTTACAAGCGCTCGACAGCAGAATCAGCGTGTTTCAATCCATTTCCAAGCAGATTGGCGCGAATCGTATTATTTGGAGGTATGACCCGATTCTGTTTTCAGACAAATATCCGCTTGAGTGGCATATTGACAGATTTTCATATATATCAGAAAAGTTGTGTGGATTTACAAGAGAGTGCGTTTTTAGCTTCATTGATTTGTATGAAAAAGTTAAGACAAACATCAAAGGACTAAACATTCGTGAGTGCTCACCCGAAGAAATCGATCAAATATCCTCGAGCTTTTCCACGATTGCCAATGAAAGGGGCCTTCGACTTCGTACGTGTGCAGAAGCCGTCGATTTAGAGAAGTATGATATTGCTCACGGATGTTGTGTGGATGGTAAGTTGATCAGCGAATTAACCGGTTGGAACATATCTGCGAAAAAAGATCCTAATCAGCGTCAGGAATGTGGGTGCCTGGAAAGCATCGACATAGGTCAGTATAACACCTGCAGACATGGGTGTAAGTACTGCTATGCAAACTTTAACCAGCAGAGCGTCATTACCTTTTCAAAGAAACACGATCCTCATTCGTCCTTCCTCATCGGCAATATCGAGCCAGATGACACAGTTACGGAAAGAAAGATGAAATCATTAAAAAAGGAGCCTTCCGGACAGATTTCAATGTTTTGAAACTGGATAAACCAAACATTACGTATTCCCAATGAATAGGACACAGGACAGGAGGCAATGAAGATGTTAGTCAAAATCAAGGCAATCATCGCTGATGAGGGGTCTTCAAAAGAGCAAGACCTTTTCATCAACCCTGACTATATTCAAAATGCTTCCGTAGCCAAAGAATCCTCCTGCTTAGAACTGAGGATGTCAGATGGAACCAGATACTTAATCCTACACCCTTATTGGATTCTAGAGGCAAGCCAAAGCTCTCATGTTATGAAAACACTCTATGATGAATTTGCACAAAGCGAACAGGGCATGACTGATGAAGAGTATGATCGCTGGGTTGATCAAAAAGCAAAGGAGTATTACAGCTCTATAGGCGATTATCCGGAGGACTGGTAATCTTTAAGACCCCAAAGGCGAATTAATTGCAGATGCCTTCACGATAATAATGAAAGGGACACTAACATGGCAATGAAGATCGAGCCTGAACGGCAACGCTTGATGGAACAAGTACTAGAATACTGGTATACTGCTGATTTTATGAACCAGGGATCTTTGCAAACTGAGCAAACTCGTAGGGATAAGGAAAACTACGCCTTTGCCATGAACCATCCGAAACAGTTTGGCTCGCTTTATCGCCATGAGTTTCTTCTTGAGGGCGAAAGTATCCTGAATAAGATTAATCAGCTTGAAGAAATCATTAATTCCAAGAGGCAAAAGGAAGATGAACAAGCTGGTATCAATAAAGCATCTGCTCCGTGCTGCCATGGCCGGATAACTGTTTATGTTGGCAGTATCAATCGAGCGTATTTGTCCAATCGCATTGCCAGTCAATTGAATTGCGACCCTCCGAGCAACCCAAGTGCGGACAGGCTAGCACTTGCATCCTTTCAGTTGTCTGATGAGGGCAAGTATGTGAAAGGCTCTTTTTCCCTGTCACCGATTCTTTGGGCGGTTCAAAGAATAGATCGTCGCAGCTCAGGCATGACAATGTATGAAGTGCTTGATCCGGATGAATACCAAGCTACTCAAGCAGGTTACGAACTGAATGAAAAGGAAACTACGGTTTCCTATGAAGAAATACAGAAAATCGCAGATAAAATCATCGAAGAAACGGTCACTGCCATAGACGCGGATGTTGAAGATGCGGATGTACTTCCAGAAATCCATTATTGTTACAGCATTTATCGCAACATTGATGAAAGAGCAAAGAGAGAAACAGATGATTATTATGGCCTTGCTATGAGCTTTTATGCTGCTGATCTAGCGGGATTTAAGAAGGCTGTCGAAGAAGGTAAATGGTGTGACAATGACATGTGGAACGTTTTGATCGACTACATTTGCGCACCTTATGATATGGCGCATGGAGTTGATCAACCCAGGAAAGACTTAAGTATTACCGCTTTGCGTGATTCTTCTACTGCAGATAAAACAAAAGCAGAACTACGCAAAATCCTAACTGTAGATCAAACTCCCTTTGGTAAATGGCCTTCCAAGTATCAGCCTTTCCTTATGCAGCAAGCAGCTATTAACCTTGCTGTGAATACGGATCGCCCTATTTTTGCGGTGAATGGCCCTCCAGGTACAGGAAAGACAACTCTTTTAAGAGAAATCGTTGCTGAAAATGTTGTTCAAAGGGCTTTCGTTTTGGCCCAATACGATCAACCAGACAGCATGTTCGTTCGCGGTGACTTTCGGATAGGATCTGGCCAGTACTATTTCTATTCTTTCCGTCCAGATATGAAAGACATTCGTAAATATGCTATTGTTGTGGCATCTTCAAATAATGCAGCTGTCGAAAACATCTCTAAACAGCTTCCGCTTGTAGATGCGATGGAACGCAATATAAAGGAGTCTGGAAATCAAAATATTGAAGCTGTTCGCGAATTGTTCTCAATGGACCATGCAAAAATAGAGACAATTAAAAGGAAAAACTTTGCTAAGGAAGGGCAACCTGTAGAGTCTTTTGATCTGCCAGACATTTACTTCAGCTCTTATGCATCTGATTTGATGCGTGAACCTTGCTGGGGACTCATCAGTGCTCCTTTGGGGAAACGAAGCAATATTGTTTCTTTCTACAGAAAAGTAATCAAGCAGATGTATTGGGATTTCTATCGAGATTCATATTTCTGCAAGAACAGAATACCCCAATATCAGGAATCCAGGAAACAGTTTATCAAGCAATTTGACGTTGTAAAAAAGCTACGAGAGGATTTGCAAAAGCAAGTTGCGTTTGCAGAAAGCAAAAAACAGAACGAAGCTGGCATTGGTGAGGATCATTTCGTTTGTATATCTGATGAACTCTTAAACCATCTTTCCTCGGTTGATAATTCAGAAAGAAAAAAGGCGCAAATGATCAACCCAAGATTAAGCGCACATTATGATCGCGAACGGGAAAAATTATTCCATGCTGCGCTTCTTCTTACAAAGGAGTTTGTTCTCTCTTCTGAGTGTTGTCGCAATAATTTTAACCTGTTAGGTATGGTTTGGGGCCTTGAATCTTATAACAATGTATTTGAGAGAGCAAGTGCAGAAGAAAAGGAAACCGCATTCAAAAAATGCATGGCATCGTTAATCCAGACGCTGCAAATCCTAGTTCCCGTTATTTCTACTACATTTGCTTCTGCCGGACGCTTCTTCCGTTATGTAAATAAGCTTGATGCTTTGGGGACTATTATTGTAGATGAAGCAGGTCAAGCTACGCCTCAAATGGCCCTACGATTGTTTTCAAAAGCTTCAAAGGCGATCGTTGTAGGTGATCCAAACCAGATTGATCCCGTTGTATCAGATGAATTGGCTTTCCTTGAATCTACGCTGGATCAGGAAATTGGCGAGGTATATTCGGATAAGACGATTTCTGTTCAGAAGATAGCAGACTATCTATCGCTTTATGGCGGAATGCAAACAGACGTCCTAGGCGTTGACAGCAGTAAATGGATAGGCGTTCCGTTGTATGTTCATTCCCGCTGCATCGAACCTATGTTTTCAATATCAAACAGATTGTCTTACGGAGATGCAATGCTTCGTATTACAAGTGAGCCTTCCGCAGAAATCAAAGAGACTTTCTGCTATCAGACATCACAATGGATAAATGTGTCTGGTGAAGAAGAAAAAGCCAAGAACCATTTTGTGCGGACACAAGGCGAACGTGTTCTTCAATTGCTGGAAACTGCATTTGCGGAAAATGCAAAAAAAGCAGATCCTGTTTCCAGAGAGGCAGGCCCTGACCTCTTTATTATCAGCCCGTTCCACACAGTGGCTGAAGGAATGAGGCAATTACTATCCACGTCTCTTAGTGGTAATTACCCAGTTCTTGCGCAAAACAGAGAAATTGTTGAAAACTGGATCATTGATGAGCAGAATCCGCACATTGGCACTGTCCATACGTTCCAGGGCAGAGAGGCCAATGAAGTTATTCTGCTGCTCGGATGTGACGAGTATTCAAGAAAATCTGCTAACTGGGTTAATAGAAACATTGTAAATGTTGCTGTAAGTCGCGCGAAATATAGACTATATGTCGTTGGTGATGTAAAAGTATGGAACCAGTGCGATCCGGTTATGGAAATGAAATATGACTTGGATTCCTATGCTTTTGATCGACTTGCGGCTTTTGCAGGTGCAGCAAGCACGACTGAGATGGTCGATGATTTGGATATACCTGAATTACCTACATCGGAAATGTTCGAGATTGAGGATGTTTCTGAGGAATCTCCGGATGAAGAATTCACTATTGAAACAGATTCGAGTCTCGAGAACATCAGAGCATATGTTCCGGGCATCGGAACCGATTTTACAGAAGATCAGCTTCAGATATTTGGACTCCATTCGATGGAAGAGTTTCAGACGTTATTCAGCACTGAAGTGCAAAATCTATTGCGCACAGGTATGTGGAATTATCTATGGATTAAACCAAACGCAGATAAATTACCGGAATTTTATGACGCATCCTCAGTTGCGATATGCTTCTGCAAAGCCTTTGAACTAAGCCTCAAGCAAAACTATTTCCGTGGACTAAAGCTGCTGGTTCCTGATACCGCTGTCAAAGGAAAAACCTTATCTGAGATTGATATAGGGACAGTAATGATTGGCGATTATTCGACCATCATTTCTTTGAAGCAAAGCGAACTAGGGGCAAAGATGACCAGGCTTGGCTACAGGGATATGGATACTGAATGGTGGGGAGGACTTCTGGAAAAACTCAGGCAGTGTAAAGACTGCCGCAATAGTTGCTGCCATCCTGGCAAGGTTTACACGTGGAAGCAACTTGAGAGCCTGTTGACGCTTCTATTCAAAGACAGCAAGATACCGAAAAAAGGGCTCTTCGGGAAAGAACGTATAGTACATGGGCTGATGTTAGATTCAGACTTCAGAAAAGCAATATCCAAATCCTTTGGAGACGGTGATGACGCGTATGCAAGTGTAGCCGCAACCAATCAGGAAGCGAAGGCAATATTAGCTGAAGAATCGGCAAAGTATGTCAAGCAGTACTGTAAGGTAACATCTCGGATTAAGCTCTGTACTATAGACCAAACTCCGCTGATTCAGAAAACATTTGATGTCAGAAAGAAAAATGGGCAGCTAAAGAAAATGAATATGCAGTATTGTCAAAGCTGCGGGCGTAGATATATCAATGTTTCTGTGCTATCAGATACGCAACATATTGAGGATTATGAACTGACTGCTGTTCCTGTAAAGGAGTGGAAGTAAAAAAATAAGAACCAATGTATAAAAAGGGCTGTTGATACCGCATTAGTTCACGGCTTGGTAGATGATGATATGCGATATCGACAAGTCAGATTGAGGTGTGACGGTGCAGAAAAAGCATATTAGGTCAGCTGAAGTCAGGGCTGTAAAACTGCCCCCATTTGCACGTGGAAAAGCACAAATGGCGTTGCATCTTATGTTGCTGCCAGCCATTGTGCTAACCCTCTTGTTCAATTATTTTCCTATGCCCGGAATCATTATCGCTTTTAAGGACTATGATATTTTTAAAGGAATATTCGCAAGCCCATGGGCGAACAATCATGGATTTGAGCATTTCATTGATTTCTTTTCTTCGGAGTCATGCGGGAGAGTCATTTTCAATACGGTTACACTAGCTGGATTAAAGCTCATCTTCTGTACCTTTCCTCCTCTCATTCTTGCCGTGCTTTTGAATGAAGTTAGAAGTTCTGCATACCGGCGAATGATACAAACCGCATCTTATTTGCCCCATTTTATCAGTTGGTCCATTGCATACGGAATATTCTATAACCTGCTGAACCCATCCTCTGGAGCTCTAAACATCTTATTGGTTCGGCTTAACCTGATCTCACATAATATCAACTTTCTTGGAGACAACGCACACTATTATCCGATGGTAATCTCGACATCAATTTGGAAAGGGATCGGATGGGGGTCAATACTTTACCTTGGTGCTATTTGCTCTATTGACACTGCGTTGTTTGAAACACTGGCAATCGACGGAGGAAATCGATGGCACAAGTTTCGGTATATCATCTGGCCACACGTGCGTAGCATTTTGGCGCTGCTGCTGATTCTAGACTGTGGAGAAATAATGTCAGGTGGAGGAAGTTTTGATCAAGTCTATGCTTTCAGCAATACCATGAACAGGAATATAAGCGATATCCTCGATACATATGTGTTGAGAGCAGGTTTTGAAAACGGCAGGTACTCTTATGCGACGGCTGTCGGCTTCTTCCAATCAGTCATCAATTTTGTTTTGCTCTTTACGGCGAATAAAGTCACCGCAAAGCTCTCTGGTGAGTCTATGTTCTGAGAGGGGGTGCGAATATGCGGAGAACGCGGAAACGACTCGATTGGTTCAGAATTATCAACGCTGCATTGTTAGCACTCTTCTCACTGCTTGTTATCTATCCTTTTTACTATGCGTTTATGAATTCCCTGAACGCGCACCTTTATGAATCCCCTTCATTTATATGGAATCGTGGTTGGACATTCTCCGCATATAGCGCTCTGTTGCAGAATAAAACCATGATAACAGCACTCAGAAACTCCATTCTGCGAACGGTTGCTGGGAGTATTGTTTCTCTGGCAGTTTGTACAATGGCAGGATATGCGATGAGCAAGTCATACCTTTATGGCCGCAAAGCCTATTTAATTATCCTAGCCGTTCCAATGTTCTTCAGTGGCGGAAAGATCCCTATCTATCTCAACATAAGCAATCTCCATTTACTTAATTCATTCTTAGTATATTTACTTCCAAGGGCGTTCTCTTTCTTCTGGATGACAATCCTTATGGCTTACTTTCGGAAAACCCCAAGTGAATTGGAGGATGCCGCATATATTGACGGAGCAACGACGTGGCAAGTCTTCCTTTATGTTGTAATTCCAATCAGTTATCCAGCTCTGGCTACGGTTGCGTTATATGCAGCTGTATCTCAATGGAATGCCTGGTATGATACAGCTTATTATACAACAGACAGGTCTCTCACCACGTTATCTTGGCTGCTTCTTCGAATGACAAAAGAGCAGTCCTTGTCCGGATCCTTAGGCTCATCGGAGGTGATCAGAAACAGTTCCTATAATCCGGAAAGCATCAAGATGGCCGCAATGATTCTTGCATCGATCCCGGTTTTGGTGGTATACCCCTTCTTACAGAAATATTTTGTAAAGGGTGTAACTATTGGTTCGCTAAAGGGCTGACGGAGGTCGGCCAGAAGAAAGGAAAGGAAGGTAACTCAACATGGAAAAACTACTTTCGCTACTGCTGTGCTTGGTACTTCTTCTCTGCACCGTTCCTGGCAGTGCAGAAGAAAGTTGGGCACGTGATACCAGCCCGGTTACTCTGAACGTGTACTACAATATTTCCGCTGATGACGGAACTGCATCAGAATGCTGGGGCTCTGACCCTGTCAGTCTGCAGTGGATTGCTGACACCGGAGTAAACATTAATCTTGAAACTGCAGTCGATGATAACGACACGCAGCTAAACATGCGCATAGCCAATCGACAGTATCCAGACATTCTTATTTGCAAACAGGATTGGAGTATGCTGAATTCGCTGGTGGAAAATAGGGTTATTCTAAAACTGAATGACCTGCAAGAAACGGCTGCTCCGGGCTTCATCGCTCGTAACATGGGTGCAAATAGTGTTCTGACTGTCAGGGAACGTTTTCAAACGACAGATGTTTATGGATTCCCGCTTTCTTCTTTGAAACCGGAGGACCTGAAGAACCCGGACCTGAGCACCTGTGAAAGTGGAATTATGGTTTTAAAAAGTGTCTATGAAGCCATCGGGGAACCTGATATGACAACGATCGAGGGCTTTTTGAACGCGCTACGCCTCGTTAAGGAGAAGTATCCTGATCTTATTCCTGTTCAGGCTTCCCGTAACGCTTCCACAGACGGAGAAGGAAACCCCCGTTGCATCTACAAACTCTTCTCCATGTTTGATCTACAGGGAAAGTACTATTATGATGAAACTACCGGTACATATAGAAAATACTGGTACAGTCCCAATTACCTTAAATTGCTACAGTTCGCTAATACGCTCTACAACGAAGGACTGATGGATCCCACAGAGCTCACTTCTAGTTCGGACGTTTTGCGGTCAAGGGTTTTCTCCGGAAAAGTATTTTGCCTGATGTATACTGAGGCCAGTGCGGTAGACTGGCTGGACAGCGAACTTGCTTCCGCAGGTGTTCAGGATGAATGGGTTTTTGTGAACCAGCCGAGCGTCAATGAGACGAGAGGCTACACGAATGACGATATAGCTGGCGGCGTAGATGGGGTCTGGGCATTTGTTTTCAACACGCCAAACGCAGAAAGAGCAATGCAGTGGCTTGATTATCTGATGACAGATAAGGCACAGATAGAAATGGTCGTTGGAATTCAGGGAAAATCATGGGATTATGATGAGACGGGAAAGATCGTTGTTCTTGATTCAGTAGCTGCATTACCAGATGATATCAAGCAAAGAGAATATGGCATGAATCTTTACTATATGTTCAGACAAGGCCTTCATGTAAATCTCATTGCTAAAGAGTCCGGTTCACCTAAGCAGCAGGATACTGTTAGATTCATGAACAGATACTATAGGGATAACTCGTTCATCATGGGCATTTCCCCTGAGAATTACGATCCTGCAGGTGAAGAAATAAAGATATATACCAACATCAAAGAATTCTATGCTCCATGGATCATCCAGATGATTACCTGCCCTCCCGAACAGTTGGAAGCAAAGTACCAGGAAATGATGACAAAGCTGGAGCAACTAGGGCAGGGCAAACTTGATACGATAATCAATGATGCTTTCCAGAACAAAGCCGCCAGCATCGAACAATATGGTGCTGATCTCGATCTGTCCTATCTTGGCAACTGATATACCGGCAATGGCGCTGAAAAGCGGCTTGAATAGGCACTTTTCAGCGCCTTCTTTTACGCTCGTTAAACTGCCTTTCACTTTCACTTGAAAGCTCGTATTTTTCCGCCTTTCGCATATACGGCGGACGGCAAGAAAGCAATTTTCAAAGATCCCCAATAGTGAAATATGGCTTCATATAAAGGATCATGATGTATCGGCCCACTGAAATCCATCAACCTGGAATTCAAAAGTTTTATTGGATTTCTAATCGTAAGACCCTTAGCAGATATAATCGCTGCAAATTCTAGCGGACGACGTTGTAAAGAAAAGCGGAAGGTCGAGCATACTTCAAAGGGTTTTCAAAACCTATGCAGCACTATACAGACCCGTCTTGGCCTGCGTGAGCCTTCGATGTATGGTAAACGAAATAATTTCCGGTTGAAATATGGTCTCGGTGAGTGTATACTAATTCTAAACTTTTCTGCGGCCATTTGCTGGTTTTCAGAAAAGTGATTCCTCCGATTCTTCTAATTTTGGCGAACGATCCGGGAAAATGTCCCACCGCCAAAATTAGCTCTGCTAATTTCCTGCTAATCGCACTAGGGTAAAAGAGGGGTTTTTCGGAGGAAATGCGAACGTCCGGAAATCGTTAGAAACCCAGTAAAATCAAGCACTTACGGCACAACGAAGGGCAGCGAAGGCGAACAGTTTTTTCGTCTCCTAAGCGGAACGTCGCGCGTTCGAATCGCGCCGGGATCGCCATTTTGCCTACCAGATTCGACATTTTCGCTTAAAAAGCGATTGTTAAGCTGGTAGGTTTTTTCTTTTTCAGGACACTATGGAAGACAAGAAAACTGCTAACAGGAGATTGCCCCTGTTAGCAGTTTTCTAATTTTTCAGCCCGATTTCTAATCGCCCTTCTCGGATGCCCCTTCTTCGGCGTCTAATTTTTTCGGACGGTCAGGCTAAAAATGGCGGACGATGCGAACGGCATTTTCACAGAACCGAAAAATCATGTGAGAATGAGAATGCTTTTAGCACTCTGCAGAAGATTATCAGGAGGATAATTCGCTGGTTCTTATCTCATCAGAAATCAATAATCTGCTAACTCGAAGGGCCGGTTGATTAGCAAGCATTGAAGCGATTTGTTAGCTCTGCTAAATCCTACCGCCAGATTTAGCAAGAAGGCTTTTCAAGGTGCTATTTTGGGATGATATGAATCTGTATGAAGACGGCTTTGCTCGTATGTCCCAGTCCATTGATGGCAATGGCGTTCGCTTCTATTACTATGGCTATTGGACCAACATGGATAATGAAGAAATCTTCCTGGCTTTCACCTGCTACAGCTATGAAGGCGCAACTGTGGAAGGCACTGTGACCCATGGCGATGTATGCACTGTTGACTATTCCTACGATCTGGTGGTAGAAGAAAACGCCTTCACTTTGGCTTGAATTTCTGCCTGGGCTTTGCCGACGGTGGTCAGTATGTGCGTTCGATGACTGTGACCGACGATGGCGCTGTAGCCTTTGAAACGGAAGAAGCCTGGCTAGCTGACGCTGCCGCTTACTGGGGCGCGGCAAAATAAACAAATCTCTGCTTTGCGGCCTGCTGGAAGGAATACGCTCCGGCAGGCCGCTTTTCAAAGTTTAAGCAGGGAAAGCACCTGTTACTATCGAATTCTGAATCAGCCATTTCTATCGGGCGACAAATTCCCCGTGAAAGGAGAAACATCCATGCAGGCCTTCAATCCTTATTTGCCCAGTTGGGAATATGTTCCGGACGGAGAACCCCACGTCTTTGGCGACCGGGTGTATGTGTACGGCTCCCACGATGCCTTTGGCGCGCCGATCTTCTGCGTGAATGATTATGTCTGCTGGTCCGCGCCGGTGAATGATCTAAGCGATTGGCGGTATGAAGGGGTCATTTATCGCAGACGCCAGGATCCCGGAAACAAGCTGGGCGTCCGTTCCCTCTACGCGCCCGATGTGACCCAGGGCCCGGATGGGCGCTACTATCTGTATTACTGCTTTGATTTCATGGGCGAAATGGGCGTGGCCGTATGCGATACCCCGGCAGGGCAGTATCAGTTTTACGGCAAGGTGCATCACAGGGACGGCAAGGTATGGGGCAAGAAATCCGGGGAGCAGTTTCCCTTTGATCCCGGTGTGCTGACGGACGACGACGGCCGGGTGTGGCTCTATTCCGGTTTTGCCACCAAGGTGCCCTTCCCCGCTTCCCGCTGGCATGATCTGCGCAATGACGGCGGTGTGGTGATGGAATTGGAACAGGATATGGTGACCATCAAAACGGAACCCAAGGTGCTGTTCCCCACCAAAGGAAAACCCGGAGTCTTTCCGAACCATGCTTTCTTTGAAGCTTCCTCCATCCGCAAGGTGGATGGGAAATACTGTTTCGTGTATTCCAGCGAACACAACCATGATCTTTGCTATGCCATGAGCGACCGTCCCGACGGGGGCTTCCGCTTTGGCGGTGTGTTGGTAGATCTGGGGGATTTGTTTTTGGACGACGCCCAGGATGAAACCCATGCCAACAATTATCTTGGCAACACCCATGGCGGTCTGCTGAATATCGGCGATGATTGGTATATTTTTTATCACCGACAGACGAACCGCTCCTCCTATGCCCGCCAGGCCTGCGCCGAGAAGTTGGAGCGGACGCCGGACGGCGGGTTCAAGCAAGCGGAGGTCACCTCCTGCGGCCTGAACGGCGGCCCCCTGCGCGGCGAAGGGAAATATGAAGCGCGCATCGCCTGCAACCTGTGGGCGAAAAACCATGAAACCGGACGCTACGATTACCCGCATCCAAAGAAATTGTTTAAGGCCCACCCCTATTTCACGCAAACCGGAAAGGACCGGGAAGAAAACGGAGACCAGTATATCGCCAATATGCGGGATGGAGCTGTGGCAGGCTTCAAGTATTTCAGCATCGAAAAGCAAACCGCTCTTTCCGTCGAAACAAAAGGCGCAAAGGGCGGCGTGATGCAGGTTTCCACGTTCCCGGACTTTCATTCGATTTGCTGTGAAATCCCCTTGTCAGCGGATCTATCAGCGGCTTGCCCTTTGAATTTGGAAAACGGTGTTTATTCGCTTTACTTCCGCTATCAAGGGACAGAAGCGATCGATTTTATATCATTTCTCTTTTCCTAAAGCTTATGAATTACGATAGAAATATGGGCAATTACGATGTATGACTTGAAAAACCATTTCTCGATTACTAAACTGATTCTGGCAGATGAATCACCATTACATTTTAAGTCAGTCTTATCGGGTTGATCGGAAAGGGGAAGATAACGATGAAACACCGCTGGATTGCCGCTTTGCTTGCTTTGCTGTTGATTGGAATGAGTCAGGCTGCTGCGGAAAAGCGCATCGCACCAGAAGACAAAAAGGTGTACACCACTGCTGATCTTATTGGACATGAAACCGCTTATCGGGTGTATGACAAGAAATTCTATGACGCGGCGTCCGAGCAGCCCGGTACTGTCGTCAGGATTGAGTATACCTCCAATCAATACGGCGAGCCAGCCCTTCATTGGGCCAACGTGTATTTGCCATTTGGCTACGATGAGAATGGAACGGAGCGCTATCCTGTGATGTATTTCTTTCATGGCACCAATGAAACACAGGACAGTTTCATCATGGATGAAAAAGCCAAGAATGCTGTTGACAACATGATCGAAGTGGGTGTGGCCGTTCCTTTTATCATGGTGTTTCCCACCTACTATTACGATTATGGAAATCGTGCCTTGAATGTGGAAAAGTTTGTTCAAGAGATTCGGCTGGAGCTGATGCCTGCTGTGGAAACCGCTTATCATACCTATGCGGAATCCACAGACACAGCTGGATTCACTGCCTCCCGGATGCAGCGTGCCTTTGCGGGCTATTCCCGCGGCGGACGCATGACCTGGGAAATGTTCGCTGCGATGCAGGATTATGCCTATTGGTATCTGCCCATGAGCGGCGGGTTCAGCAATCCTGAGGAAAACCCTGTGCCCGATCATCAGCAGGAGCGGCTCATGGACGCGATCCAGCGGCAGCCCCAATGGCAGGGCAATTATTTTGTGTATTTTTCCTGCGGCGGCAAGCGGGATAACGCTTTTGACATGTGCAATGATCTGACCAATTACATGCTGGCGGATGAAGCACACTTTTCCTACGGCCTGAATCCGGGAGAAAACAATCTCTGCTATTGCAGCTCCAACGAACTGCACCAAACCCTGATTGGCAGATTCTACCTGTATAACGCCTTCCGGGATGTGCTGTGGAGGGCTGAATGATGAAACGTATTTTGATTGTTCTCTGTATCCTTGCGCTTTCGCTGAATGCTGTTTCCGCGTTGGCAGAAAAACGTCAGGCACCGGATGATCAGAAAGTGATCACCACCAACGATATCCCCGGATTTGAAACGGTATTCCGCCAATACAACGCCAAATTCTATGACGCGCCGTCCCAAGAGCCTGGTACTGTGACCAGCCTTTCCTACACCACCAAAGTGTATGGAAGAGAATTGGAAAATCACGTGAGGGTGTATCTTCCCTATGGATACGGCGAAGATGCGCAGCAGCGGTATGATATCATTTACTTCTACCATGGCACCAACGAAACGCAGGACAGCTTCATTGGGGACGAACGCGCAAAAAACGCTCTGGACAACATGATCGAAACGGGCATTGCCAAGCCGTTCATTATGGTGTTCCCCACTTACTATTATGACTATGAAAAACGCGCGTTTGACCTGGAGCTGTTCCAGGAAGAAATGCGCCGGGATATTATGCCCGCTGTGGAAAGCGCCTACCACACTTATGCCGAAACACCGGACGACGCCGGCTTTGCCGCCAGCCGGGATCACCGCGCCTTCGCCGGTTATTCCAACGGCTGCCGCGTGTGCTGGTATTCCTTCTGCAAGCTGCTGGACACCGCCTATTATTTCCTGCCCATGAGCAACAGCATTGGCATTTCCACGATCACCAACAGCGTATATGCGCAAAGCGACTATCAGGGTAAGTACTTCGTGTACGCCTGCTGCGGCGGTCCCCGGGATGATCTGTCCACCGCCACGGTAAATTTGGTGAACGGCTTGCTCAAAAACCCGGACTGTTTCTCTTACGGCCTGAATACAGAAGCAGGAAACAATATTTTCCTCTGTAAATCCAATGGTTTGCATCAGACCTTGACCGGACGCCATTTCCTGTACAACGCATGGATTGACATTTTGTTTCACTGAGCCAACGGTAATAAATGCAGGAAATAATCCGAAAAAAGGGTGACTGGTTTTTCTTTACATCGAATTGCTTTGATCAGCCCTGATCTTCACGGAAGGTCAGGGCATTTTTACGATGTAAAACCCATAAGTTACGGTGTAACGGTTGATTCCGCCTTTTACTTCTGCTATGCTGTATATGTGAAAAACTCATGGGAATCATCCATCTGAACGCACGAAAACGAGGGGATGCAGAATGCTGAACATTATTATTTTGGAGGATCAGGCGGAGCAGGCGGAACGCTTGTCCCAAATGCTGAAAAGATACGCCGAGGCCCACGAGGGGTTTTCCTATCAATTAAAGCTGTATGACCGTTCCATTCCCTTCCTTACCGAATACAAGTGCGACGCGGACATTCTGTTCATGGATATCCAGGTGCCGGATATGCTGGGCATCGACGCGGCCAAGCGCGTTCGGCAGATGGACAACCGGGTGATGATCATTTTTATCACCATGCTCACCCAGTACGCCATCGAGGGATATTCTGTAGGTGCGTTCGACTATGTGCTCAAGCCCGTGCGCTACGAGGAATTTTCCACCAAGATGGACCGGGCCTGCCGGATGCTAGCCCACCAGAACACCTCCATGACCCTGGAGCTGCGCACGAAGGAAGAAATCCGCCGCGTCAACGCGGACGAAATCACGTTTATCGAAGTATCCAACCATGACGTGCTCATCCATACGGACAGCGAAATCATCCGGCAATGGGGCAACCTGAAAAGCTATGAAGACAAACTGGCCCCCGTTCATTTCGTGCGGTGCAGCGCGTCCTTCCTGGTGAACCTGAAATATGTGCGGGCGGTGAACGGAAACACCGTCGTGGTACACGGTCACGAGCTGCCCGTCAGCGCAAGCAAGCGCAAGGAATTTCTGATGGCCCTGGCGCAATACAAAGGAGGCAGCCGGTAATGAGCTATATGCCTGTGTGGTATCAGCAGGGGCGCAGCGCGCTGCTGCTGCTGCAATCGGTGATCGGGCTGCTGCTGGTATCCTATCCCCTGAAGCGGCGGAGCCACTTTTATCCGCGGCTGATCCTGTCCGTGCTGGCGGGCTGCGCGGTGCAGTATTTCGCCCGGGGCATCTACATCGTGGGCAGTACGCCTCTGGCCATGGTCACCCATGCCGCCGCCGCGCTGCTGGTTTATCTCACGCTGAACGTGATCACCTGGTTCTGCTACGATGAAAGCATCTGGACGGTGCTGTTCATGGCCGCCACCGGCTATATTGCGCAGGACATTGCGGGCACTGTGAAAACCCTGGCCCGGCAAATCGAATGGATAAACAGCTTTTCCAGCCGTCCGGAGGGCGTGCTGATCGTCGATCTGATCTGTTACGGCGCGATGTACGTGCTGATGTTTTTCGCCCTGCGGCCTTTCGTTAAAAACCGGGAGGACAATTTTGACAACAAGCTGAAGGCCGTTTTTTCCGTGTTCGTGCTTTTGCTGTGCATCGGCATGGCCCGCCTGACCCAGGATAACCCGGACCGCAACCAGCAGGCCGTGATTGCTGAAGCGCTGTTTCAGATCGTGATCGACGTGCTGTTGATCGCCCTGCAGTTCGGCGTGATGGAGCAGGCGCGGCTCGCCAGCAACATGGAAACCATGCGGGAGCTGGTGCACACCCAGCGGGTGCAGTACGAGGCCAGCAAGGAAAGCGCCCAGCTGATCAACGAAAAGTACCACGACTTAAAGCACCTGATCAAATCCTTCCGGGGCACGGTGCCCCAGGAGCAATTGGATAAGCTCAAGCAATCCATCGCTGCTTACGAGCGGCCCGTCAATTCGGGCAATGAAGTATTGGACGTGCTGCTGGCCGAAAAAATCGGCATCTGCCAGCAGCGTGGCATCGTGCTGACTTGCTCCCTGGGCATGACGGACTTTTCCTTCGTGGAGGAATTGGACTTGTATTCCCTGTTCCAGAACGCCCTGACCAATGCCATCAACGCGGTATCCGCCCTGCCCGATGGGGTGGAGCGCTTCATTTCCCTGTCCTCCGTCCGGGATGGGAACATGCTTACCATCCACATGGAAAACCCCTGCGAGGACGATATTGACTTTGTGGACGGCCTGCCCCAAACCAAGAACGACCCGGACTGGCACGGCTTCGGCATGAAGAGCATGAACCGCATCGCGGAAAAATACAACGGCATGCTCACCGCAGAACAGCGGGGGAAGATGTTCTTCCTGGATATCCTGCTGCTTGCGCCGGAAAAGTAGAATTTCCCCATAATTACGATGTGAAAATACCCGATTACGCGGTAGCTATTGCAAGCTGCCGCGTTTTTTGTTATAGTGAAACCAACGAGAGGGCAAATAACGCCCGGAATAAAAAGGAGGACTGAAACCATGAAACGGATCGTATCTTTGCTGCTTGCGTTGCTCATGCTTTGCTGCGCCGTGACCGCCCTGGCGGAAGGAAGGGAAGCGCCCGAAAACCGGAAGGACATCGTGACCGAACTGGACGGCGGCATCGAACTGCACTTCAAAAACTATCAGCCCAAGTTCTGGGAAGCACCCTGTGACAACGCCGGCACCATCGAAAAAGTGGAATACACCACCGACGTGTACGGTGAAACCTTGAACCAGTGGGCCAACGTGTATGTGCCCTATGGCTATGACGCCTCCAAGCAGTACAACATCATCTATTTCTTCCATGGCACCAATGAAACCCAGGAAAGCTTCATCTGCAATGAAAAAGCGAAAAACGTGATCGACAACATCATCGACATGGGCCTGTGCGAGCCCTTCCTCATGGTGTTCCCCACCTACTATTACGAATATGAAACCCGCACTGTGAACCATCAGCTGTTCCCGGACGAAGTGCGGGGCGACCTGATCCCCGCTGTGGAAGCCAAGTACAGCACCTATGCTCCCACCGTCGACGCCGAAGGCTTCGCTGCCTCCCGCGACCATCGCTGCATTTCCGGCTACAGCCAGGGCAGCGGCGCCTGCTGGAATGTTTCCTATAAAGTGCTGGATTGGGCCAAGTGGATCATGCCCATGTCCGGCAGCTCCGCCAACAATCTGGACCGGCTCAAGGAAGCTCTGACCGAATCTGGCATTTCTGCTAGCGACATCTTCGTGATCCTCTGCTCCGGTGGCAAGCGGGATATGGCCTATGAGGGAACCGTCGCCCTGGCCAACGCCATGATCGCGGACGAAGCGTTCAGCTTTGGCTCCGACCCCGCCGTGAACAACTGCTTTGCCGAAATCTCCAACGACATGCACACCACCATCAACGGTCGCACCAATCTCTTCAACGCCGTTCAGGACGTGCTGTTCAAGTAAGACGCTTTTTCTGCGGGGGCCGCTTCGGTCCCTGCTTTTCAATGCTTTTAAAGGAGGAAAGCGTGTGAAAAAAATCATCAGCCTGGCATTGCTTTTCTGTCTGCTTTGCTGCGCCTGCCTGGCCCGCGGGGAGGAAGCGCCCACAATGCTGGATCAATCGGAGCTGGCAGGCATTTCCACCCATTATTTGCTCTATGACCGGGATTTCTACGAATCGCCTGACGAGCATCCCGGCACCGTGGTCAAAATGAAGTACACCACCAACATGTACGATAAGGCGTACAAAAAATATCTGAACGTGTATCTGCCTTATGGCTATGATGAAAACGGCACGGAAAGGTATCCTGTGATTTACTTCTATCACGGACGAGGATGCAATCCGGATACTCTCATCGGCAACGAAGCCACCAAGAATGCCTTTGATCACATGATTTCTTCCGGCATCGTTCGGCCCTTTATTCTGGTGACCCCCACCTATTACTATGGCCGGGGCACGAATTACGACAGTGAAAAATTCGTACAGGAATTCCGCCAGGAAATAATGCCCTTGGTGGAAGGAACCTATCGCACCTATGCCGAGACCGCCGACGAAGCGGGCTTCCAGGCTTCCCGGGATTACAGGGCCATCAGCGGCTTTTCCATGGGCAGCATGGTCACCTGGAGCCTGTTCGGCAGCATGCTGGATGTGAGCGCGTATTTCCTGCCTTTCTCCGGCGCTTCCGCTGATCTGGAAACCATGCACGGTATTCTGGATCACTATGACGGCAATTTTTTCATTTACATGGCCAGCGGTGGCCCCGAGGACGGCGCGTTTGAAGGCTGCGCCAGCCTTGCGCGCAGCTTCGCTGCGGACAGCCTGTTCAGCTACGGCCCCGATTTCAAAACCAATAATATCTTCTATGTGGCTTCTGATAATATCCACCAGGATCTGACCAGCCGCTATTACCTGTACAACGCTTTCCTGGACGGATTGTTTCAGGAATAAACAATAACCATGGAGGGGAACAACGACATGAAAAAAAGTCTTGCGCTGCTGCTTGTCTTTTCTCTGCTGCTGAGCATTTGCACCGCCCTGGGCGAAAATGTGAAAACTCCCTATGACGCGCTGGTATCGCTCATGCAGGGGAAATCCTTCACCCTGACCATGCGCGCCGAGGATGTGGTTGGCCTGGAGGATTACGTGAATCCCTTCGGCGGGGAAATCACCTGCTCCCTGCGTCAGGAGGGGGATACCGTTCTGCTTACCGCTGCCAGCGCGGGAGAAAAATATCTGAACATAACGGCGGATGCTGCCGGATATCAGGTGGAAACGAACCTGATTGAAAACGGTGTGGTGTCCGGCACCTGGGCAGAACTGGGGCCCAACGTGACCTACAAGGAAACTGACGGGGAAAAGGCCATGAGCATCCGTATTTCCACCGCTGAGCACGCCAACATCAATTTCGATTTTTCGGTTATTGGCGTGGACGTAACCGACTATGTGGTGGACGCGGGCTTTCGGCTCATGAATCCTGACGGCACCTTCTGGAACATCTTTGACACCGTGACCGCCACCGGTGGTGAAGCCACCCGGGAAAGCGTGATCAGCATCGTGTCTCCCGAATGGGCCATCGAAGGCGAGGGGGAAGAAACGGCGGAGGAAACGGACGGCACAATCACCCTGTCCCGCAGAGAAGCATACCTGGTCACCCTGAATTATGACGAACTCGGCACCCTGACCTTCGTTTCCACGCTGGTGATTTCGGAATAAAATGAACCTGTTTTCGTAATTACGATGTGAAAACGCCCAATTACGATGTACACCTTGTAATGAAAGCCCCCATTTGTTACAGTATAATCACAAAGACGACCTGCCAAGGCAGGTTGAGATAATGAAGGAGGATTCCCCATGAAAAAGATCGTTGCCCTGCTGGCTGCCCTGATCCTGACCCTGTCCATGATGAGCATTGCTTCCGCTGAACCCATCAAGAGCACTTACAACCTGAGCGAAGTTGGCTTCATTGATCAGGTTGGCTGGTACTGGACCCGCGACCTGAGCCTGGTACTCCGTGACGATACCCACTATGAACTTTTCTACCGTGAATATGTGTTTGGTACCACTGATCCCGGCCTGAAGGGCAACAAGCTGATCGTGTACTCCGGCACCTATTCATCCGCTGAATCCGCTGACGACGAAGCCTGCCACTTCGACATCACCTTGGATACCCTGGATGGCATCTACTTTGAACAGCATGGCAAATCCTTCGGCCGCAACGTGCTGGGCTATGCCATGGTGCTGGACACCTTCAACTGGACCGATGAAATGAGCGACATCGCTTTCCCCGATGGCACTGATGACGGCGCTGCCGACTTCATCACCAACCACAACATCGCCGGTACTGTGATCACCGTGGAAGACCTCCGCGAAGACCTGGACGACGTGACCCTGGAAAACAAGATCGTTGCCTGCTCCAACGTGGAAGACACCATCGATGTATTCAACATCACCGAATAATCCCGCTTGCCTGACCTGAATTCCTTGGGCCGCCGTGCGAAAAGTGCGGCGGCCCTTTCTCAAGTAAGAAGTAGGAGGTAGGAAGTAGGAAGTTTTATAAGGCTGAATAACAAATACGGCTCTGATCGAAAATCATTCTAAAACCTCCTACCTCCTCCTTCCTACCTCCTACCTTATCCAATAAAGGAGTGTTACAATGGCCAAGAACAATAAGCCCAAGGGCAAGCTGATATGGAAAATCCTGTGCGGCATATTCGCGTTCCTGTTCGCGTTCCTTATGATCGCCGGCCCCATCGCCAATAACTACGCCACCATCATCAACATGGTGCTGGGCATCGAGGGCAGCACCGTGGTGGGCGACGCGGCGGAGGATATGCCGCCCCGCTTCGTATCCGACTTTGAGGACAGCGCGGCCCAGGCTGCCGCCGCCGATCTGGTGTGCGAATCTGTGGTCGCTAATGGCGCTGTGCTGCTGCTGAACCGGAACAGCGCCCTGCCCCTGTCCGGCAATGAAAAGGTAAGTCTGCTGGGCACCTCCTCCGCCCATTTTGTGTACGGCGGCACCGGCTCCGGCGGCATGGACACCTCCAAGGCCATGACGTTAAAGGACGCCCTGGAGCAGGACGGCTTTACCGTGAACCCCACCCTGTGGGCCTTCTATCGGGAAGGCGCAGGCAAGGATTACGGCCAGAAGAGCGCCGCCGGTTCCCTGAATAACTACATCTTCAAGAACGAAGAATTCGCTGTCAACGAAGCGCCCCTGAGCGCCTTCTCCGCCGCGGAATGGGATTCCGTTTCTCAGTACGGCGACGCCGCCATCATGGTCATCGGCCGTGTTTGCGGCGAAGGCAAGGACCTGCCCGTGGTGGGCGCCAGCGACGCGAACGGCAACATGCTCTCCATCAGCGCCGAGGAAAAGGACATCCTGCGCAAGCTGGCTGAGCTGAAAGCCGCCGGTTCCCTGAAGAAGATCGTGCTGCTGCTGAACACCGCCAACGCGGTGGAGCTGGATGTGATCGAGCCCGCTGTGTGCGGCGAGGACTTTGGCATCGACGCCTGCCTGTGGGTGGGCGAAGTGGGCCAGAGCGGCATCCGCGCCATCGGCGACCTGCTGAACGGCAAGATCAATCCTTCGGGCCGCCTGGTGGACACCTACTGCTATGACAACACCACCTCTCCCGCTGTGCAGAACGCCTATGTGACCTCCTACACCAACGCGGCGGAAAAGGGCCTGGCCTTCGCCAAGACCAACAACGAATATTATGTGGTCTATCAGGAAGGCATCTACATCGGCTACCGCTACTATGAAACCCGCTATGAGGACGTGGTGCTGGGCAACCAGAACGTGGGCGATTACGACTACGCCAAGACCGTGGCCTTCCCCTTCGGCTATGGCCTGAATTACAGCAATCTGACCTACGGCAAGCTGAACATGAAGGAAAACGGCGATACCTTCGACTTCACCGTGGATGTCACCAACCCCTCTGACCGGGACGCCCGGGAAGCGGTGCTGATTTACATGCAGAGCCCCTACACTGCTTACGACAAGCAGAACGGCATCGAAAAGGCCGCCGTGGAGCTGGTGGGCTACACCAAGATCGACGTGCCCGCGGGCAAGACCGTGACCGCCAACGTGTCTGTGGCGAAGTCCGAAATGCGCGCCTATGACGCCAACGGCGTGAAAACCTACATCGTGGATGAGGGCAGCTATTACTTCGCCACCGGCAACGGCGCTCACGAAGCCCTGAACAACATCCTGATGCAGAAGGCCGCCCAGAGCGATACCCTGAATGGCGCTGTGGACTCCGCCAAGATGGTGGGCGAAGGACGGGCTGACCTGGCTGTGGTTTACAAGCAGGCCAAGCAGGACACCACCACCTACGCCACCTCCCGCACCGGCTTTGCCATCACCAACCAGCTGGATCACGGCGACCTGAACAAGTTCGACGCCGATACCGGCAACGATATCAAGTATCTGACCCGCGCCGACTGGGCGGGCACCATGCCCAAGGCTGACCTTTCCAACAACACCTACAAGGCCGCCGTGCAGATGGCCGCCAACGACGAGCTGGTGAAAGCCCTGAACACCATCATCGATTCCGAAAAGAAGGGCACCATGCCCACCCTGGGCAAGGAAGGCGAACTGACCCTGGCCCACTTCATCGGCGTACCGCTGGACGGCTCCATCACTCTGCAGAACGGCCAGACCTACACCTGGGACGATCTGATGGATCAGGTGAAGTTCAACGAAATGGCCAAGCTGATCGGCCAGACCTACCATGCCACCGCCGCGGTGAAGAGCGTGGGCAAGCCCGCCACCAAGGATGAAAATGGCCCCCAGGGCATCACCGCCACCCTGACCGGCGGCTCCTCCTCCACCAGCTACACCAGCGAAGACGTGATGGCCGCGTCCTTTGACACCGCCATCGCCGAAGCCGTGGGCCGCTCCATGGGCAACGACTGCCTGATGGCCAACCGCAAGGCGTACTCCGGCATTTACGGCCCCGGGGCCAACATCCACCGCACCCCCTATTCCGGCCGAAACTTTGAATACTATTCCGAAGACCCCTTCATTTCCGGCAAGACCTGCGCCGCCGAAACCACCGGTATCCAGAGCAAGGGCGTGTACGTGTACAACAAGCACTTCGCCTTCAACGATCAGGAAACGGGCCGCGACGGTATCTGCGTGTGGACCAACGAGCAGGCCGCCCGCGAAATCTATCTGCAGGCCTTTGAATATCCCATTGCCGACGCCAACGCCTACTGTGTCATGACCTCCTTTAACCGTCTGGGCCCGGTGTGGGCTGGCGGCGACTACAACCTGATCACCAACATCCTCCGCGGAGAATTCGGCATGCCCGGCTTTGCCCTCACCGACTTCTCCAATAACAACAACTTCATGGACGTGATTCAGGGCCTGCTGGCGGGCGGCGACGGCTGGGACTGCAACGACGCCTCCAAGTGGACCGATAAGCTCAAGACCTATTCCGACGATCCCCAGGTAGTGTCCGCCATGCGGGAAGCCACCAAGCACATCCTCTACACCGTGGCCAACTCCAACGCCATGAACGGCATGGGCTTCAACACCATTGTGGAAGAAGTGCACGGCTGGTGGCAGGATGCCATCACATACGGCCAGATCGGCACCGGCGTGCTGGCTGTCCTGTTCCTGGTCATCGCCATCCTGGACAGCAAGAAGGCCAAGAAGCAGGCGGCGTAAGAACGCACCGATTGGTTCGGGTTCTAAGTTCCAAGGGAATACAGGATTATCCCTTGGAGCTTAGAGCTTTGAGCCGCGGTGTATGCACCAAAACCATGGGATGAAGGAAGGAGGGCTGAGCACTGTGAAGAAGCTGGTTTTTATCCTTATTCTGTGCCTGTGTCTATGTATAACGGCTGAATCGTTGGCGGCAGGCAGGAAAACCGATGAAGGCTATACCACCACCGGCGAGGATTACACCATGATTGTCCACCGCGTGGACAGCGACGGGGTAAGCATTTACGGCAGGCTGTATTTGCCACTGGATTTCGACGAAAGCAAAACCTATCCCGCGTTTATTTTCAGCCATGGTCTCAACAACTCCGCAGAGGGCTTTGATTCCTATGCCAGCAACGTGGTGAAAAATGGCTGGATTGGTTATTCTTTTGATTTTGTTGGCGGCTCAGCTGTGCAGCGCCGCACCAAGGGCAGCATCAAGACCCTGAGCGTGCTGACGCAGAAGCAGAACCTGCTGGATATTACGGCTGATATTCGCGCCTTGCCTTTTGTGGACTCCTCCCGTGTGGTGTTGTGCGGCGCCAGCATGGGCGGAGCGATTACCAGCTTAGCCATTGAGGAGCTTGGGAACCAGGTCTCTGCGGTTGTGCTGATCTATCCAGCCTTGAGCCTTGGAAACAATCTGCATGAACAGTTCGCTTCCAAAGACGAGATTCCGGAAAAGGTTGATATAAACGGGCTTACCGTTCACGGCCAGTTTTATGCCGAGCTCTGGGATCTGAATATTTTGGAGAGCGCTTTGAACTACACCGGTCCTGTGCTGATTCTGCACGGTGACGCTGATAGCACCGTGCCTGTGTCAGTGTCCATAGAAGCCGCGTCTCTCTTTGCCGATGCGGAATTAGTGGTGGTTCCAGGCGCGAACCACGGTTTCTCTCAGGCTTTATATAAAGCCTTTGAGGAAAATGTGTTCCGCTTCCTGAAAGAGAAAATGTCCAAGTAAACCATCTTCCTGATAGGAATGGAAGCGCGTCACAAATTCATTTGTGCTTTTGCGCTTCTTCTCTCTTATACCACTAATACGATGGATGATTCCCAATCAAAAGAAAAGGAGAATACCCCATGAAGAAGTTCATTGCTTTGCTGTGTGCGCTGGTACTGGTTCTGTGCGCCATCCCCGCCCTGGCGGAAAGCCGGGAAAAGCCCGAGGACAAGAAGGTCATCACCACCGACGACGTGATCGGCGCGGAGACCGTGTTCAAGAAGTACGACAATAAGTTCTACGACGCCGCATCCACCCAGCCCGGCACCGTGGTGCGCCTGGATTACACCACCAACGCCTACGGCGCGGAGCAGCCCGGTTGGGTCAATGTGTACCTGCCCTACGGCTATGATGAAAACGGCACCGAACGCTACAACGTGATCTACTTCCTCCACGGCACCAACGAAACCCAGGACAGCTTCATCGGCGATGAAAAGGCCAAGAACGCCTTGGATAACATGATCGAAGTGGGCGTCACTGCGCCCTTCATCATGGTGTTTCCCACCTACTACTACGACTACGAAACCCGTTCCATCGACATGGAAGCCTTCTCTACCAAGGAAATGCGCAACGATATCATGCCCGCTGTGGAAAGCGCCTACCGCACCTATGCCGAATCCGCGGATGAAGCGGGCTTCATCGCTTCCCGCGATCATCGGGCCTTCTCCGGTTTCTCCCGGGGCTGCTACGCCTGCTGGCATCAGTTCTTCCATAACCTGGACGTGGCCAAGTGGTACATGCCCTTCTCCGCCAACATCAGCGCCGCGGACGAAATGAGCCTGGAAATGCCTGTGGAAGAACAAATCCAGATGCTGAAAGACGCCCTGAATGCCCAGGCGGACTATAAGGATAACTTCTTCATCTACGCAGCCTGCGGTGGCAAACGCGACATGATGTACGACGTGAACGCCGCCCTGATCTCAGCCATGGTGGCAGATACTGACGATTTCAGCTATGGCACCAATCCTTCTGAAAACAATCTGTATTACAGTATTTCCGGCGAACTGCACCAGACCCTGATGAGCCGCTTCTACTTCTACAACGCCTTTGATGTTGTCCTGAAATAAAATAAAGAGAAATATGCCGCTGTCAATCCTGCTTAAAATAGCCGGGTTGACAGCTTTTTTGACCCTTTGATTTGGATAACTTCATTATAGAAAACGGCTTCACATAAAGCTTTCCGTCGATCATTCAATAGATGAATCATCAGCCTAAAGATCGCCTGCTTTGTTAGATTTCTAATCATCTGGGCAATTAGCAGCCATAATCACTGCTAATACTGGCGAACGACGGTGCAAAGAAAAGCGGACGATCACGTAGACCGCAAGCAATCCCTCATAACCATTCATGACCGCAAGCGCCTACGTTTGCTGAAGAAAACATCAAGCGTTACCACAAAATTACAGTAATGTGCAGGGTTTAATAATACTAAATATTTTCCTTCGATTTGATGGCATTTTTAGAAACGTGATATCGGTCATCTGGCTAATTTTGGCGAACGCTGTGGGAAAATGTCCTACCGCCAAAATTAGCTCTGCTAATTTCCTGCTAATCGCACTAGGGTAAAAGAGGTGTTTTTTGGAGGAATCGGGAACAATCGAATTTGTTAGAAACGTAGTAATAGCAAGCGTTTGCGGGCATCTGAGGGGTGTTGGAGGAAAGCCCTGTTTTCGTCTCCTAAGCAGTAGGTCGTGGGTTCGACTCCCACTGGACTCAATCCCCAAACAAGCAATTCTTTCTGGTTGATGCTCTCGCGTGCGTGTTGGCAAACGTGCGAAGAACATCGGCTGGAAAGAATTTTTTTGCCTTCTATTGGAAATCTGCTTTTGCCCCGCTGCTGGTGATGTTGGCAACTTTCTAACATTTCGCCTTTTTTGCCAACACCGCTGTTCTGGCAAACGGGCGATTTGCCTAACATTCGCGTGCGCAGCGTGTCAGCAATTTTCTGCGCTCCACATTTTTTGGCATTATCTGCATGATGGGATGGATTCTCAACAGGCAAAATAACAATATTTTTTAGTAATCGTCTTGACTTCCTGTGCATCGAATTATCAACTCTTCTCATGCCCTGTTTCGCTATGTTGGATGCGGTTAGACAAAGAAGCAGCCGTGTGCTGGAATGCAAACTGCCTGACGCTTTTGATGGCAGCAAAAAACTCTGCGGGAGATTTCCGCAGAGCTTTCGAGTATATTGGCGTATGTGCGATTATCCCAGTGTCTTGGCGAGCATTTTCAGCATAGCGACCATATCCGGATTGCTGAAAATTTTGAGCAGCACTTCTGAATTAAGCCCCGCCTGCTGCACTTGCTCTTCCACGGCTTTATCCTGCGCTTCCGGCACGATTTTCACGCCCTTTCCGCCATAAAACGCCTGCTCAAACAGCTGCGCATTGTTTCTGCGGCTCTCGTCCAGAATGTGCGAATACTGATCCGTTACCATTGTCGCCTGCGCATGACCGGAATCCCCCTGCACCGCCTTAATATCGCCGCCATTCAGCTTGAGTTTGTAGGTGATGCTGGAGTGCCGCAGACTATGGAAGCAGACTTGCGGGAGCTCGTTTGCCTCAATCAGCTGCCGCATACTCTTGCGGATGATGTTCGATTCCACCGGCTGACCACGGCTTCCCGCGATGACGAGGTTGTAGTCGTGGTACTCTGCACCCAGCTGCTCAATCAGCAAATCCTGCTCCATTTTCCACTTCGTCAGGTTTTCAGCAACCGTCTTGGGAAGAAAAATTTTCCGGATGCTGGCCCGCGTTTTCGGCTTTTTCAGAATCAGTACGGTATTGTTCTGCAAGCCGATTTCGGGGAATGTGGTCAGCACGTCCTTACTGTCGGTAGCTTCCATGCTGCGCTTGTTGACGCGCTGGAGTTGCTTGTTGACGACAATGTGGGCTGTTCCCGCCGCAATGCTCTCTTCCGAAATGTCTACGCAATCCCACGTCAGTCCGAGCAGTTCGCCAATGCGCAAAGAGCAGGAAAACGCCAGATTCAGGCACAGTTTCAGTCGCTCATCTTCACAGCAGTCAATCGCGTGAAACAGCGTCTGAGAATCCCAGATGTTGCGCTCCTTCATTTCGTATTTCGGGAGGGTTGCAAACTCGGCAGGGTTCTTTTCGATGAGTTCCCATTTTTGCGCCTGTTTGAAAGCGCTGTGCAGAAGATTGTGGATTTTGCGAATTGTCGGCGGCTGCACAAACTTCCCAGTTTGGCGATACTTCTTGTCCGTCATCAAGGGCACCGCGGGCGTTTTCAGCAGTCCCTGATAGAACATTTCCAGCACCCGCGGCGTAATTTCCTTCAACCGCAGTTCGCCGAGTTTGGGGGCAATGTAGTGCCGAATCAGCCCGGTGTTTGAGCTGTAACCGTTAATCGCCCACTTCGTCTTGCCGTAGAGCGAAACATACTCTTTCAGCAGTTCATTGAGCGTGTTGCAGGTCGGAATGGTGAACGAGCCGAGCTGCTGTTTGTATTCGATTTCCGATTTGCGCTGCTTCGCTTCCGGCATTGTCGAAAAGGCTTCCCACTTCTGATGGCGCTTTCCTGCCTCATCATAGTAGGAATAGACAACGTTAAACTTGTTGCGTTTACAGATGATTGTCGCCATTCATTTCTCCTCCTTGCTGATTGCTGTTATTCTGATTAGACAGTCTTTCGAGATCAGTCCGTGCAATGCGCCACTGCGAAGCCAACCGTTTCGCCGGAATCCGCCCGTCAGAGCACAGCCGGTAGACGGTTCTTTCCGACAAATGCAGAAATGACGCTGCTTCCGGCACAGTGAAGAATTTTTGTGCTGGAATGGATGTACTCTCCTGCTCGACGCTGCTGACAGCCGGCAATATTTGCGGCAATTCCTTTCGCGAACGTTTTACAACAGACGCAGCAATCTGCGCGTCTGTCCGCATCTCAGTTTCACGCCAGCGCTGATAGCTGCTCATGGTAACATACAGCTGCCTGTTGATACTAACAATTTCCAGCACATATTTTAGCTGCCGAACCAATTTGTATGTTTCATCACGCTCAAGCCCCAATAAACGCCCAAATTCCGTGAGCTTCATGAGGTTTGCTTTGTGCAGCTCGTTTGGGTGTTCAGCTGTGACAAGATGCTACGACCGCACCGACGACAATGCGAATGCGCCGATTAACCATGCGACGGAACGTTCCCGGATGCAGCGAGTGGTGCGCAACCTTCTTCTCGACCCGATGTGCGAGGAAAACAGCAGTGTCTGGGAGAAGAGCAGCACGGGCACGATTACGCGCGACCAGTCTACGCGGCAGTTCGGTCTCGTTTCGTATCGCCTGACGATTTGGTCAAGCGACTGCGTGTATGTCCGTCAGGCGGTGACGCTTATGCCGGGCAAGTCGTATACGCTGTCGGGATATGTCCGATCTGGTGGCCCGCGCGGTGTGATGCGCGTTGCGTACACGGTTGGTAATGAGACGGTCACGCTGGATTCTGAACCGGGCAAGGTGTGGGAAAAGACGGATAACATGCCGTATGAGCGTGTGTCGGTCTCCTTCACGCTGCCGGAGAATGCAGAACCTAAGGTTTACTGCATGGCGTACTGCGACATGGCGGACGGCTTCGCGGGCGGCAATTGCTGGTTCGATGCGATGCAGCTGGAAGAAGGGCTGACGCTGAATCACTTCAATATGATTCAGAACAGCGACTTTTCTGCGGTCGGCACGGATGGCAAGCCGAAGGCATGGACGATTGGTAAAAACGATGCATCTCATGTTGAAGTGCTGCCTTTGGAGGCACCGAAGGATGAATTTCATGCGCCGGACTGCTTGAAGCATGACAATACGCAGAAAATTCGTCTGGCAGGCCGCTACGACCGCACGGTAACGTATTACCAGCAGTTGCGGCACTACGGCAAAATCGGCGACCGCTTCACGGTGGGCGGCTGGTGCAGCTCGTTCGCGAAAAAGAACGACCCGGACAACTACATTTACTGCCGAATTACCGTTCAGTTTACTTCCGCTGACCCTGTGACGGACAAGAGCTACTGGGCGACGGGCGGATCTGCGGTATTCAACGCGGAAGAAGGCAACTGGCAGTTCGCGAGCGCGGGCATTGTCGCGCCCAACAACTGCACCTACATCCGTGTGGTCTTGCAAATGAATCGGCAGATGAATTTCGCGGATTTCACCGGCATTTATCTCTACCCGGAGGCCTTCGGCACGCAGTATATTTATGACAAAAACGGCAACCGCAAGACGCGGAAGATGCTCTACGGTGAATTGTAAAGGTAACACCGCACAAATGAGGTGGTCGGCTGGAGAATGGATTTTTCGTCAGATGCAAATGCAAATTTCGAAGGTTTACTGGCGGTAAATCGAGAAATTTGCATGATGCAGATGGCGGAAAAGACATCGCCAGACGCGCCGCCGAATTGTGCGGTGGTGCCTAAAAACTTCTGCAAAAACGTGCGCAGAAGCAGGAATTCCGACAGTACATAACGAATATACCTATGACGCAAAGCGTGGGAATCTGGTCGAAATCCGTCACAATACGGACGGGAATGCCGCGAACGACGTGGTGTACAGCTTCGAGCAAGACGCGCTGGGACGTCAGACGGCGGTCAAGGTTGGGAATCAGACCACGGGAACGCTGATTCATTCGGCAACCATCTGACGAATGTCTTTTCCGCCATCTGGTCACCTCATTTCATCAGCGTTCCCTGTCGCAGAGTGCGTATCAGAACGATCCGACGAAGCCGAATTTCGGCACGCTAACCGCGACGACATACGGCAACGGGGCGAAAATCAGCAGTCGGTACGATGACTTCAACCGCGTGACGGGGGTGGTGTACGGCGAGGAAACCGCGCCGCGATATGAGTACGACTACAACGCGAAGGGTCAAGTGGCACGGGTACGCGACAATCTGCTGAATCGGACGACGCAGAGCGAGTACGATTTGGCGAATCGTCCAGTGCGCGTAAAGACGTCGGAGGACGCGAAGCACGTCTACACGGGACAGGTCGCTTACGACAACGTATACGGCAACCTGAGCGAATTCACGGAGAAAGTGGGTGAAAATCGACAGGAATATGGGACGAAATTCGGCTATGATGACGAAAATCGTCCGACGTCGCTGACGTACAGCATTGGTGCGACCACCA
>OLVO01000791.1_pt1 | contig 35501 bp, 40 predicted proteins | sample 1672571 | NCBI WGS metagenome assembly OLVO01 (sample SAMEA3136700, study PRJEB25190) | human gut metagenome | biome: human gut; feature: human-associated habitat; material: faeces | place: Austria | collected 2013
GCTTGTTATTATAGACGATACATCTATAATTGTCAATAAATAAAGACATTAAAAGGCGGCGTGTCTGCGATTATCCCATACTTCATTGTGTGCTGACTACCTTACCGATATGCATCCAGCCTTATGCCTGATTGGGGGGGGAATTCTATGGAAGTAATCATTCATTTGCCGCGCTCAAAGGAAGGTCAGGAGGAACTTGCCAAGCGCGTTGCAACTGTCCATGCACAGTTGATTTATAATTACATCTCAAGGTTGGAGTGTTCAACAGAGCAAAAAGTCGCCCTTCTCGATGCGATTCAAGAGAACATCCACGATGAAATAAAGAAAGAGAAAGAGGGATGATCCCTCAATCTCCTACACTTAGACGGATTCTTCGACAAGGTATCCGCCACCGAAGATGATTTCCAGCTTGCCGCCAGGATAAACCTTAATGCATTCTACCATCTGACGGACGATGGAGTCATCGTACTCCATGCATTTGCTTTCTCTTTCTGAGATGATGGCTTGGATCTGCTCGAGGCGGCTCTGTTCGCCGTTATCCTTGGCAGTACTTTCTTGAATGGCTGCTATACGCTGCTTGAGAAGTTCTGTTTCTTGTGACAGTGTCATGAACTCGCTTTCATGGGCCTCGATGCCATCGCCGGAGCTGACACTCTCATTGACAAGCGCCAGCATCTTATTGTTTAGGGCTTCGACCTTTCTCTCCAACATATCTACTTCTTCTGGATCTCCATTAAGGCCGATGGCTTCGCTGATGGTCGCTCTCATGAGTGCCTTATAGGTGGCGTTATCTTGCTCGTTAAACTTGTTGACCGCTCGAACGATGGCCTCCTGTAGCTTGTCCTCCATAATGGTGGGGGAATCGCTGCAGTATTTCTTGCCGTAGTCCAGTCGGCTGATGCAGCGCCACACGATGCGCTTGACACCGTTCCTTGACCATGTCACACGGCGATAGCGAGTACCGCAGTTGCCGCAGATGAGGACGTCGGTCAGGGCGTAGCGGGAATATTTTCCGGTGGATGTGATGGAACTCTTTGCGGAGCCTGGCGTTTTAGTTTTTCGCCTTGCCAGTTCTTCCTGAACTTTGTTGAAGGTCACTCTGTCGATGATAGCTGGATGGTTATTCTGAACATAGTACATTGGAGCTTCGCCGGTGTTCTTTTTCCGCTTCTTTTCGATGCAGTCAATTGTGACGGATTTTTGCAGGATTGCATCTCCGCAATATCGCTCGTTGGAGAGCATATTCATGATCATGCCCTTGCTAAAGCTGATGGTTTTGTCGGGGATATCATAATTCTCAGCCTGCATCATCTTGGAGATCTTGTCCACAGTCTCTCCGGCCAGGTAGAGATTGAAGATGCGTTCTACGATAGCCGCTTCGCTCGGTACGATCTCCGGCTCACCGTCAGCGCCCTTTTTATAGCCGAGGAACCGCTTGTACATAAACACTGGAGTTCCTTCCTCGAACTTCTTGCGGACGCTCCATGTGATATTCTTGCTGATGCTCTCGGATTCGGACTGTGCGAAGCCAGCATAGATGACCAGATACAGTTCACTATCTGTCTTAAGTGTATCGATCTGCTGCTCCTCAAAGTAGACGCCGATGCCTTTGGACTTGAGCATTCGGACATAGTCGAGACAATCCACCGTATTTCTCGCAAAGCGGGATACGGATTTAGTGATGATGTAATCGATCTTTCCAGCCAGACAGTCGTTGATCATTTTGTTGAACTCAGGCCGCTTGTCGGCTCTTGTGCCGGACTTGCCCTCATCAGCGAACAGGCCTGCGAAGCACCAGTCTTTACGACTGGCGATCATCTCGGTGTACACCTTCTTTTGGTTGGCATAGGAGACGAGCTGTTCTTCGCTATCTGTCGAGACTCGGCAGTATGCTGCCACTCTTTTCTGTCTGTATTTTTCTTTGTCTACCGTCATGGAGCGTTTCGGCTCTATGACAGTGATTATTTTCTTAGGGACTTTCGTTACTTCCATCGTCCAGCGTGACCTCCGTTTCTGTCTTAGTATGAAGCACCACTCTGCCTTGTTCACCGAGTGTGATGTATGAGGCGAGGGCGGTAAAGTAATCTTGATTGAATTCATCCTGCGTGACCATCGTATGTGCCAGTTTCCTTGCGAGCGATACTGTGAGGTTCAACTTGGCATTGCTTTGCTCGTACATGAGCGCTGCCATCTCGATGGTCTTTTCAATGATGTACTCCTCGTTTGGAGCGTCACGCTCCAGCTCCAGGGCGATATCGTTTCCTACCTTGGTGACCTTCGCGTCTGGTTCATACCGTTTCCTGGGCTTCGGCTGGAGCAGATGGTCATTGAGGATGACCCGATTGACGAGGACGGTAATGGTTTCGATGAGTTGGGTATCGCTGATGCGAACTCTGATGCCGCAGTCATCGTTAGTGCAGTTCCAGCTCTCTCGAATGCGATGCTTCATACTGACACGACGCTTCATTGGCTGACCGCAGTTGTCGCACCGAACGAAGTCACGGAGCAGGTCGATGGCATTGTTTTCCTTTTCGCAGGTATTGCGCTGCCGCGCCGTTTTCAGGCTGACTGCCGCTTCATACATATGCCTATGTTCCGGGGCCATTCATGCGGGTATATGTTAAAGCCCTGAAAAATAGTCGAAATGCGAATGTTAGGCCATTTCTTCTCATAATCGAGGAGATAAATCGAGCAAATGTAGCCGCCGTTTTTGGAGATATATTCCAGCTTCTTGATCGTGGTGATGATGAAGTCAGCGAGTATCCGATTCAGACGTCTGAGGATATAAAGGCATACCTCGCACGGGAACTTGGTGGCAGGCCGGAGGATTATACCAAGATTCGTATTCCCGATAATATGTTTATTTGGGCGACTATGAACAGTGCCGACCAGGGTGTTTTCCCGATGGATACTGCGTTTAAGAGACGCTGGGACTTCACCTATCTTGGCATAGACGATAGTGACGAGAAGATTCGCGGGAAATATGTATACCTTGCGGATGACAAGTCACAGAAGGTTGAATGGAATAAACTGCGAAAGGCCATCAACCATTTCCTTGCAAAAGAGAAAATAAATGAGGATAAACAGCTTGGGCCATATTTCATTTCGAGGAACATCGTGGTTCCGTCAGAAGGGGATGAAATTGACAGAGAGAGATTCATCCGTGTTTTCAAGAACAAGGTTATCATGTATCTCTTTGAGGATGCCGCAAGGCAAAAAAGGGCTAAGTTGTTTGAGGGGTGTTTCCAGAACAGCACTCGTTACTCCGAAATATGCAGAGAGTTTGACATGAAAGGCATCGGTATCTTCAACCATGATATTCAGCTTGAAACCGAGCCGGAGGAGCCGCAGTGGACGCCGCCTAACGAAGAAAACTGAGGAGGTCGCAATAAATGATCTCTGAATTTGTAAGAGAGCAAAAAAGATATACACAAAAAGACCTGTGCAGGATACTGGAGTGTACTGAAGAAAAGGCAATCCCGCTGATTCGGAAATTAAAGGAGTTCGGCGTTTTGAAAGCAGTCCGAGTATCGGATATTCAAAGGGATATGTCCGACCTTCTTGACGAAGACATCGAAGTCGCTGATGTAGAAGCAGGTGAGGATGAATACTATTATGTGTTCACTTTCGTGGGTGTAATAGTAGTTGCCGGGCGTGTCATGAAATGCTATCCAAAGTACCTGCTACATGCGGAACAGCCCAAGGAAGAACTTCGCCAAGTGATAAAGGTTCTTGAAAAATACAACACAAAAGAACAGATTGTTCGGATATTCAATGACAGCAGCGAAAGTAGCGCGTTCAATCTTCTTGCGGTGCTACTGTTCCTGCTACAGGATTATTTCGAGAATGGCGTTTATAACAATACTGAGAACCGTATTGAGAGTAACGGCTCTGGAGAGATTTTGTGGGATAAGACGATAAACGAGACATTCACCATGCTCTCGAATAATCGTCCGTACTATACTGACCTTAAGACAAAGAAGCGCGTTACTGATGATTTTGATTATTTCAAACGGCTACATGAATGCATCTTAACCAAGGCATCTGAAGAGTTGAGGGATGCGGAGCTTCTTGACCTCTTTGAAATGACAGGGGTGGATTTAACAGATGAAAGGCTGGATGATTTCGGTGATGAGGAATACATCCTTTATCGGATTGAGAAAGAATTGAATATCCAGTTCAACACAAGAAAGCAGCTTATTCTTAAGACAATCTATGCCTACATCGACCACAGCGGCAGTCTATATGATACGGATTGTTTATCATTGTTTGGCACAAAAAGCTTCAATCTTGTATGGGAAGGCATCTGCGCGGACATCATGGATAATCAGCTTGATGTTAGACTTAGCGCACTTATATTGCCGATGCCGCTGAAAGCGGAATACAATAAAAACCAAAGACTGATTGACTTGATTGAAAAACCTTTATGGACGGCAACGGGCAAAACTGCAAATGACACGCTGATTCCCGATTTGATTTCGATAAAAGATGGGCAATTCATAATTTTTGATGCGAAGTATTATAACGCGGAACTTGAACACGGCCGCATTCCAAAGGGACAGCCTGGAATTGAGTCGATTACCAAACAGTATCTCTACCAGTTGGCGTATCAGAAATTCATAACAGATCACGGTTTTATTGGCGTAAAAAACTGTTTTCTAATGCCGACCGAAAGTGAGGAAATAGAGGATCGTGGCGAGGCTTCTATGGAGATGCTTTCAGCACTTGGACTACAGAATATTAAGGTTCGTTTCCTTCCTGCCCGCATGGTGTATGCCCATTACTTGTCAGATAGAAAAATGGATATAGATGCCTTGAATCTTTAACATGTTTTGACGGCGGCTTGCCTATCTCTATCTTAGTTCTTTCTCTGTCTTAATCTCTGATAGAGTGGGCTGTTCTGGTGGGGCCATATTGAACCCATCCTCGGTCCAGCAAATAGACATAACTCTCTCTTGGCGGAGCGATGTAATCTTTCTCTTTATTCGAGTAAAGTGGTTGGTATCACATTATGATACCAACCACTTTTGCTTTATTTGAGCGTATAGAGATTGGAGGTGTTGCTCCCATTGGGGCGGTATCGGGGCAGCTTGGCAAGATAGCCGTGCTGCTCCAGATCCGCCAGTGCCCGCTTGACGGTACTGCGGGAGAGATTCATATCCCTCGCAATCGTCTTGATACCGGGCCAGCAGCTTCCTGCACTATTGGACCGATCCTTGAGATACATATAGACGGATACAGCCCTGGGCGGCAGGAGCGTGTCGGCGTAAATGCTGTCAAAGTAGCTCACCGATCCACCTCCTGCCGGGGAAGATTATACGGGGTGCGCTTGTGCAGCATACGGTCATAGTCGAAGTCCTCCGCCACCACCATCTCCTGCACGGGCGTGTCGTGGAGCTGTCCCTCACCCTTAACGGAGCGGGTAGTCTTCTGCTCTGGCAGCTTGGGCGGATACTTCCGCACGATGGCACGGGTCAGCGCATCCTGGTCGGCATAATAGACCTTTCTGGCTGCCTGCTCCTCCACACGGTATTCCTCCTCGAAGGTGATGCCCCATTCGAGGAACAGGCGCAGGCGGGTACGCATGGGGTGGCATCCGGTCTTCTGCACGATGAAGCTGCCTTTGGGAATCGACTTGAGCTCATCTGCCGTCAGCAGGGGGCGCTCCATCATCTGCAGGCTCTGGCTGGGATCGTTTTTCCCGCGGCTCACGGAGCCGGAGAGCACCGTGCGGTTGCCGAGGGCTTTTGAAAAAGTCTCCGCCGCCTCGCTGTTGGGCGCAAAGCCGCCGCAGATCACATCCTGGCAGTTATCCATCAGGATGGAGGCACCTTCTTTTCCATAGTTCTTTTCCAGCTGCGCCAGTGACTGGATGATGGGGACCAGCGTCAGACGGCGAGAGCGTCCAGCACTGAAAAGCGGCAAAATATCAAAGGGCGGCATGGTACCCAGCTCGTCACAAAAGAGAATAACACGATTTTTCAATTTGCCGCCGTTCTCATCTGCTACCGCGAACAGCTCACGGGAGAGGTTCTGGATCATCAAGCCCGCCATGAAGTTCTTCGTCTGATCCTCCTCCGGCAGGATGAGGAAGATGGCGGATTTTTCCGCCGCAAACATTTCGGCGTCAATGGCACTGTCGAAGCACAGGATCTGCTCCAACTCACTATCGAGGAACGAGTTGAGCCGGGACAGCACCGTGGACATGACTGATGCCATCGCCTGCTCAGAGCTGTTGAGTGCGGCGCCTGCCAGCCAGCGTGCTTTGTGCTCGGACGGCAGCTTGTCCATGAGCAGCTGGAAGCGGGAGCGTCCCCGCGCACCACGCGCCGGCTCCAGCAGATCCTGCACCAGCTTGAATACCGACACGATGTGCCGCCGCTCCTCCGGGTGCTCCTCATCCGGCGGCAGAAACTCTGCAAGCAGCAAGATCGTGGAAGACAACAAGCCCTCCGCCGCATCGTAGAAGAAGGCGTTCTGCCCGTGGTCGGAGTTTCCCTCCGGGCTGACGATGGACTTAGCGAGGATCTTGGCGTACTTTTCGGCTTTGGCGCGGGCAGCGAGGTTGTCCGGTTGTTTTCTGGCGATGTCCATATAGCGGTTGATGAGCGTCAGCAGATTGTTGCCGTCCGAGCGGGTGGGATTACGCAGATCGATGACGGAGATATGCTTGTAGCCGTAATACTTTTTGGCAATAGAGCCGTAGTTGCGGGCGAGATCACCCTTGGTATCCAGCGCCAGAAAGCTCATGCCAGACGCGCAGGCATATTCAAGGTTGGGATAGAGGAAGAAAGCCGTCTTGCCCGCGCCGGAGGCGGCGATCATCAGGCAATGGATATCATCGCTGTCCACCAGCGCAGTCAGTTCATCTTTCTTGCCCTTGCAGCCCAGCACCAGCCCTTGTTCCGAGGGAAGATCTTGACCTTTTCGCCAGTCTCTGACCTTGAACGGCACATGGGCATAGGTCTGGCGGATCTCCTTATCGGTCGCCCAACGCGCCGTGCCGTGCTGCCCGTCACCCACGGTGCGGGACTTGATGCCGCTGAGTGTATAGTGGTAGGACAGCATAGAGAGTCCGCCGATGATAGCGAACATCCCCAGCCCTGCTGCGACCAATATCCCGATGTTGGAGCTTTTAATCGTGTCCCACATTGTCAGCAGAAGGTTTGGCATAGCTCGCTCCTTTCCATGTTGTTTTCCTGTTCTACCTTGAGATCATCGTTCCAGTCCTTTTGTTGCGGTACGAGCCGTTCCGCAGAGATACCACGCTCCTCCAGCAGCTTCGCCATGCGCTCACTGGCGGCATGACCGGCATCGTCATTGTCCAGGCAGAGGTACACCTGCCGGGGCTGGGGGAGCTGCCGCAGCATCTCCAGCACGGGGATGGAGGATGTCCCGCAGCAGGCCACGTAGTTATGCTCCTGCCACCCCTCCGGGAAGAGGGAGATGTAAGAGAGCAGGTCGATAGGGGCCTCGAAGACATAGAGCGTGTCATCGCCGCCGAGATAGTGAAAGCTGTGCTTCGGGTCGCTGCCCTCAATGTTGCCGCGATAGCTTTGCCCCATGGTGTACAGCCCGCGCTTATGCCCGTGACGGGGAACGCCGTGTTCATCGAATCCGACGAACACGGCGTTGTGATATTCCCTTGTCCCGTCCCTGGATCTTTCACAGCTCTCGTAGATGAACTTTTTGCGCACAAAGGCATTGAGTATCTCACGGTCGATGCAACGCTTTTTCAGCAGGTAGGCATACACACGGCGCATGGACTCACTCTGCGGTGGGAGCGTGAAGGGCTTTGCAGACTCCGGCACCTTCTCCTTTGCCGCAGGGTAGCTTCCGCCCCGATCATCGCCAAGGAGCAGAGACATAGCGTCCGGGTAGCTGAGTCCATAGAACTGCTTGACAAAGCTGATGGCTCTGCCGCCCTGTTCGGTGGCGTGATCGAACCACTCGCAGCCGCGGATGGTGATGCTGTGGTCGCTGGCAAGGCGTTTGTCCCTGCCGGAGGTGATGAGCTTTTCCCCTCGGCGGCGGAGAATCTCCTCCAAGTCTACCGATGCGGCTCGTTCTTTCTGCTCGGTTGTAAACGGAATGTACTTTGACATAGTCCCTCCCTTATTGTGTCTGTTGCGTCAGTCCGCGATCCTCATGGTCATCCGCCTTGTGTCCCATTGCCATGCGCTTCTCCTGCAATCTGCGGCGACGCTTTTTGTCGATCTGCATCCCTGCATAGATGGCAGGCTGGGCGGCGTTCTCGCGGAATATGCGGCTCATCTGATGGAGCATCCGAAGGATAGCGGTTCCCACCGCCGCACCGACGAAGTCCTCCTGATGGCCAATGAAATACTGCGCGTAGGTGTTGCCCTGCGCTGCCGCCTGTGCGAAATAGCGCAGAGCTTCTTCACGGTCCGCTTGCACCTCGCGCCCCAGCAAATAGAGTTTCCCCAGCGTGTATTGGGCAAACGAATTCCCTTGCGTGGCAGAATTCTTCAGAAGCTGAATGGCCGCATCTATATCCTTCGGCACACCCTCCGCGCCGGTGAGCAGCAGCTTGCCAAGCCGGTATTGCGCGTATGGATCGTTCTGCTCCGCTGCCTGCCGCAGCCAGTGAAGGGCCTGCGGGAATTGCTCCTGCTCCAGCAGCAGTTTGCCCAGCGCGTATGCGGAGCAAGTTTTTCCGGCCTCCGCCGATTTTTGAAACCACTCTGTCGCCAACTCTTGGTCAACTGAACTTCCAACTCCATCTCGATACGATTTGCCAAGCTGATGAGCAGCAATAGTATATCCCTCCTCCCACAAACGGTGGAGGGTAACCAATGCCATTGACTTCTCACTGGGATCTGCGTCCACAGCATCTAACATGCTTTTTGCTCTGCGGTAAAACCGCGCCTGCTGATGGATCATCCGCTCCGCACTTGGATCTGGAGGAACAGGCGGTTCTTCCAGCTCTGGCTCATCCTGCATGGCATCATCCTCGAAGGTGAAGTCCATTTCCGAGAGTCGTAGCGTTTCTCGGATGACCATGTTGCGTACAGTCTTGAACTCCTTTTGCTGCGACAGCGGTACACGCTGCGGTGGAGTCTGATTATAATCAATGCAAAGCTGCTCTCGGAGATCCTGCCATAGAGCATAGGCGGACGATACCCGTTCGTCCTTTGCCAGTTCATCCACGATCTCATCCACGATGCGCTTGACACGAGGCGGCAGATAACCGTAGACTTTCTTGCCGCTAACTTCTTGAAGCCGCTGGGCGAGATCCGTCACCAACAGCTCCAGCTTATCGCTTTGCAGAGCACCGGTAGCCATCTGCCCGATGAGCGCTGCCATCCGTGCTTCCGCCTCCTGCCGGAGCAGGCCGCGCTGTTCATCCTTCTGCTCATAGATGTGCAGGCGGTCGTTCCGGTAGATCGTGCTGACCAGTGCGGACTTGATGCTGCGGATACCTTGCTTGGTGAGAAAGCCTTCTTTCGGGTCAGCGGAGAAGATAATCATATGGACATGGAGGTGCTTCTCTTTTTCATGGAGAGCAGCATACCAGCGTAGATGGCTCGGACGGATCTTATAGCCCTTGGCGATGTCGGTGATAGATGCGTTGATGAGTTCCTGCCAGTTTTTAAGGTCGGTATAACCCAGACGCTCTGCATTCTCGCGAGAGAGGGAGATAATCGGTGTCCACACATTTCCCGTGTGCTGCGCTACCTCCGCAATAGCGTTCTCCAGCGATGGCACCTTGCCATGGGCATTCCACAAGCCGTGTTCGCCCATCGATTTTACACCGGGACGGTTTGCGACATAGTCAAGATAGTTTTCACGGCTATCCATCGGCTCAATGAAGTCCTCGTGGATCTGTTCGATGAAAGCAAAGGCAGTCTTTCGGTTAGGTGTGTTTGCATAGTTCTCATACTCCGGCAGCTCCCTTGCCTCTGGGAAGCTACGGAGCAGACGCTGGATGTACTGCTGCTGTTTCTTCGTGACAGGAAGATGGGCATTGTCATCCTTGAGGAGCTGCACACCTTCACGGGTGGCGAAGTAGCGGGTGCGATGGGCCAGCCGAGCGGCATCTCTGCCGCCCTTCATGTATGGAGAAATAAATATCAATCTCGCCATGTGTCATCCGGCAGCTGCCGTTGGACATCCTGGGCATCCTCGAACCTGATCTGACCATTGGTGCGCTTTACCTCGTCCACCACATACCCGCGCAGGGCGCGGCGATCCTCCAGCGTATCCCGGAAGTGGGCGGCGATGGTGTGCGCCATGATGCCCTGCTCTACCGCGCATTTGAACAGGAGACTGTTGGTACGATTTGCACTGTCAGCTACAATTCCGCGCAGCGTCGCCACCAGCGCGTCCGAGAGAAATTCGGTAATATTCTCCGTGCCGAGGTAGCCCATATAAAAGCGCAGAGCCTTTTCCACGAATTCGTTTCGGTTTTTGCTGTTGCTTTCTTCCAACCAACCATCCATTTGTCTGCGCGTTTCTGGATAAAGCCGGATGGTCATTTGTTCTTTTGACATAGTTGCCGTCCTTTCTGTTGATGTCGCTTTTTGCGGGCGCAAACCCCTGCGACACGGAGCTTTTGAAAAAAATACGCCTACAGCCTGTTTGAAATCAAGCAAAAACGCCTACAATTCAAAACGCTGAAAAGCCCCGCACTGCGGGGCTTTGTGGGCGGTCCGGGGCGGAAACGACACCGGGCCTTTATCTTGTGCTTTTATCGAACAGGTGGGTTCCCAGCACGGTTCCCCATAGGCGGGGCGAAAGCGGGGACAAACAGCGCCGATGCTTGTCTGGGGTGCAGGGATGCCACCCTCGCCCCCGAAGCCGCACACAGCGGCTCACAGTGGCGGACACGGCGGTTACATCTGCATCTCCGAAGTCTGTGCCTGTTCCTCACGAAGCTGTTGGGCATACTCGCGCAGGCTCATGCCGGTCTGTTCCTGACAAAACGCATCCATCTTGCGAAGCAGGACATCCTTCTCTGCTGCGTTGAGCGGATAGCTCCAGCTCTCCTCGGAGTCGTCACCCTTGCAGAGCGTCAGCTCCAGCGTGTCGCAGGGTCTATCCTCCGCGATGTCGTAGTTGGCATAGATGTTGAGCCAGTCATCGTTTTTGTCCGTGAGGACGAAGGTTCCGAAGACGGCGTCCACATCAAAGCTTGCCTCCACATAGAAGTTGAGCTTACCGCCTTCCTCCATCATGATCTCATCACTGAAAGAAAAATTCCGCGCGGAGAGGTGTCCCGCCGAGGTGATCTCCTTACCGCTCAGATGATCCAGCAGTTTGCGCCACTTATCATTGCTCGACGCGAATTGCGACCTTGTGGCATGGTATACTGCCGCTGACACATCCCGCATCGCCCAGGTCCGCCAGCCGTCCATGATGTGGACAGCGGAGAACTCCCGCTTGTCGAAGTTCACATCGAACACGCCGCGCACTTTGCCGGTGTTCTCCATGCGTACAGCAGTCAGTGCATTGTACTCCTCTGCGGTAATGAGTCGGCCATTCGTAAACATTTTGATGAACAGATCCGGCGCAGTGCCTTTCTCTGCGGCGACATAGCTGCGCAGCTTTTTGCAGGCGACCAACAGCTCCTCACCGGGTGAGGTCTTGAAGTGCCACTCCTGCCCGTTCTCTACCACATGGTAGGCGGCGTAGGTGCGGGCAGCTTCTTCCTCTGCACGCTGCGCGGCGGCTTCCGACTGGATTACACAGCTGATACGCTCATACTCTTGCTCCGGAAGCTGGTTGCACAGCTCATCCAGCACATTCTCCAGATGCTCTTGCAAGGTTTCATCCCTGAGATGCTTCTCGATGGCATCCTTCCAACGCCAGTCGATCCGCAGTGTGATGTCTACATGATCCGCCATCTCAGTTGCCCTCCTTCACCGTGACTGCCGCAGGCTTTGGCTCACAGATTGGCGCTTTCGGAGTAGCGGCTTTGGCCGTGCGCTTGGGCTTGGGCGCAGGGGCGGCTTTGCTGTCCAGATACTCCCGCACAGCTTCCGGTACCGCCTGCTCATAGAGCTGCTTGAGGGCATCGTCCATTCGGGATTGCACGGAAGAATGTTCCTTGCGAAGGGAAAATTCCAGTGCATCCAGCTTGTCATCATCAAAGGTAAGTGTGATATTCGTTTTTTTCATTACTGTCCTCCAATCACATAGTCAAGTCCTGTCGCTGCTACATTTTTTGTAGGAAAGCACATAGATGAAATCCTTGCTGCTATCATTGTCAATATGACATTCCATCCTGCACCGGTTCTTCCGCCACTGGATAAGCGATGATCCGACCACCCACATTCACAAACACCTCCGGTTGCCGGAACTGCTCTGCAAACTGCTCGACAAGCTCGTCCGGCAAATCTATAAAATCATCCTCACCGATACCAGCAAGGAAGAAGTTCCCGGCAACAATGTCATAGATGTCGCCATCCTCATCACGGAGCGCACGGTTAAGCGGCAGGCCATCCAGTTTGCCCTCCTCGTTGCAGACGAGCACAACCGCCTCCTCGTAGGGATACACAGCCTGGATATATCCGCCGACTGCCTGCTGCATACTGCGCAAATCATTTCCAATATCAGTTACATACGGAGCCTTTCCTGGCTCCACCATTAAAACATTCATACTCTTTCCTCCTCAGTCATAGCTGATGTACGGCACCTTCAGCCAGTGTGTCCAATTGCGTTTTGCAAGTTCCGTTTTGACAACGCCATACTTTGTTCCCATGGCCTCGATGACCTGACCGCCGCCGATGTAAACACCGATGTGTCCCTCATGCCAAACCGCAAGGCCAGGAATGTCCGGCATGGTGTCGATGGGTCCGGACTCCGTGGCGCTGTAGTACATCTGGTTTGCACCGATATCCGGCATCCCATGGGTACCGTAGTCGATGGTCATCGTTTCCGGGGACAGCCAGCTGTAGCCCTTGATGAGCCCTACGCAGTCGGCGGTCCTGCCGCCCAGCCAATTGGCGCGGATGATGTCCTCATGATTGCCAACACCGTCCGGGTATTGCGACACCTTGTAGGTGAGGAGTGACTCCGTCAGCACATTGCCATAGGTGCCCCAGACATAGCCCCAGCCGGACTCCCATGCGTGGGTGGCGTAGGTCACAAGGTCTGCAGCATTTTTATTGGCGGGATCAACAAAGGCGGAGATGTCCAAGTCGATACTGCTTCCATCTCCGCGAAGGAACTCGCCGCTGTAGCTGCCGCCGCCTGCGGTGCCGACGATCATAGAATAAATGTGGTTGATGTTGCTCTTATCATCCTCCGTGATCGTCCGGTTCAGCTCCGCTTCCAGATTTGCATACGCCTGATGCAGCGAAACCGGAACAGCGACGGTATATTCTTCGGTCGTACTGGTAACCGTGCCATCGTCGTTCTCCACTTCTACCGTGCGGGTACGGGTTTCCCAATTGTAGAAGCACTCCACAAAGCGGTTTGCCGCCCGTCTGCTGGGAGCGTCCTCGCCAAAGCAGAGGGCATAAAAAACAGCCTTGACTCGGATCGGGTCAAGGCTGTTTCCACCTTCCGTCCGCCCATTGACGGAGGCGACCGCCGAATCCAGAAGAGAAAATGCGGAGCGCATCTCCTCAATGTGAGAGCGGAATGCCATAGGCACCTCGGTCGAATAGCTCGTCCCATAGAAGGCTGCGGCTACCGCCTGATTGTTGTGATCCGCACCGCCTGTGCCGATGGAGCACAGCGCGGCGATCAGGAGGATGACAGGCGAGAGAACAGCGGCCAGCCCCCAGCCGATCCCTTTACGGAGCTTCTCGTTGGAAAGGGCTGTTGCCGCAGCTCTGGCGAGCATACCTGCGGTTACTGCCATCAGCGGCCACCCGCTGTGCCAAACAGCTTTTCCTTGTAGGCTGGAGCGTGGACTTCCAGCAGATACCTCTCGTTGCCGCACTTGTACAGGCAGACACCGCGCTGGGGGAACTTGATGAGGTTGTATTCCGCCTCATCCAGCTGGAGCATCTCCATATAGCTGCGCTTGTCGATGGAGCCTGCGTTGAACAGGAACTGGTGGGGCGGGATGCTGAACAGCGGCTTTGTCATCTCACGGATACCCTCTTGATCGAAGTCTTCCAGATTCTGACTTGCCAGCAGCATGGCGGATTCTTTTTTACGAACACGCTTGAGGCAATTTCGGATGTACTCGATAGCAGTTGGGTTGGAGAGCCAGATGTACAGCTCATCCAGTGCCGCCACCGTGTTTCCTTCAGTCAAGAGCTTGTCCGACAGATAGGAGAGTACATTGAACAGCATGGCGTTACGAACATTTTTCGCTGCGCTCAACAGTCCTTTGACACCGAACACCAAGAATCGGCTGGACGTGATGTTAGTATGACCGTTGAAGAATTGTGCGTCCGCGCCCTTGCACATGGAGTGCAACCCAAGCAGGACTTCTTGAAGAAGATTCTTCGTGTAGAGCTGATGCGCTTCGGCATGATAGTTTTTGAACTCATCTTCGATCAGGTCATAGAGATCAGAGAGAGTAGGATAATCCTCTGCTCGCATCCGGACAAAGTTGCTCCGATCCGTGATGCTCCATTTCTGATACAGCTTTGATAGCATGATCTCAATGGTGTCGATGTGAGCATCGCTGAAATCCTTATAGGCGCGGAAGAAGTCCTTGAGGAAAGAGATGTGCTGTGACAGCAGGGTGCTTTTTCGAAATGCTTCCGGCGCCGCAGTATCATCTGGGTCGCCGCCATCATCCCAGCATTTGGGTTCCAGCACATTGATGATGTACTGCCCCGCCATGAGGTCGGCAAAGCAGCCGCCCACGGCTTCGCACATTTCCTGCTGCTCATGCTCGGCATCCAGCGTGATAACCGACTTCCCGGACTCCAGCAGATTGAGGATGAGCAATTTCATGAGATAGCTCTTACCCTGGCCGGAGTTGCCGAGAATGAGAATGTTGGCAGAAGTCTTATCCTCATCACGCTGGTCGAAGTCTACAAGGATATTACTTCCATATTTGTCCTTGCCGATGTAGAAACCTTTGGCATCCGTCTTGCCGGAATAGTTGAAGGGATAGAGATTTGCCACGGAGTTGGCGGGGAGCACACGTTCAAACTGAGCACCAAAAGCATTGTACCCCACAGGGCTGACGCAGCAGAAGCCTTGCTGCTGGCGGAGCAAGAGCTTATCAACATTGAGCTTGCTACGCACCAGCTCTGTTAGCACATCGGTCTGTAACAGCTTCAGCGCATCGTAGTCTGGGGCGGTCAGTTCAAGATAAACCGCGCAGTGGAACAATGGCTCTCGATTGCGATGCATAGATGCTATCAGCGATGCCACATCCTGTAAATTGCTTTCAGCGGTGACCGTCTGCCGCAAGTCGTTTGTGTTAGAGCTGCCCATACGGTTTTTATTTGTTGCATTTTGGATGATGCGATCCTCCTCCGCAGGTGTGAGCTGGCGGGTGTAGATGCGCAGAGTGATCCCGTCCTTCTCACCTAAGTGCCGCAGCAGTGCCTGCTCGTCAGTTTGAGTCGGATACTCTCGCAGTGCCCATACGCAACGGAAGGTGTTGCCGCAGATAAAGTGGTCGGGATTGAATTTCACCACAGAGGGTGCAATCATATCCAAAAAAGATTTGCTCGGTGCATCAGCCACATACCTTGCGGTGGCCTTTTTCTTATCTTTTGCCATGTGAACCATCCTCCATTATTCTCCGAAGATAATCCAGCGTTCGCCATCGTGATCCTCGAACCGCTCGGTGGTCACATTCTGCTCGAAGTAGACTCCCAGCATCCTTTTGAGATCCTGCTCGGTGGCACGACGGACGGTGAAACCGTTATCCTTGATGCTCTTTTCGATGCGGGAGAGATAGCTGAACACATCGGACTCCTTTTTGCCCTGTAGCCGAACGAGAATATAAAACTCCCGGCTGGATGCCATAAGCACTTGGATGCGATCCAGGTGTGCGCTGTCTTGCTCCAACAGCTTTCGGATGGCGGGCAGATCCTCAAGATTTGCCTGCTGTCGATAGAAATCCTTGTTATTCTCGAAGGACTCCTTCGAATTCAGAGCCAGCATTTCAATTTCCGCCTGCCCCTTAATGACATTCAGAAGCGCATATATCCTCGCGCCTACACCGGAGCCCGGTAAGACAGAAATGTTAGTTGGTTTAATAGCAAAAAACACCAGATTCCCCATGCGGGTTGCGATGCCGTAGTCGGTGAAATCATCAATGCCCATGAGCTGCCGAGTAGACTGCTCACGGGCGTCTTTCTTTTTCTGCTTTCTGTTCATGTGTCAAGTCTCCATTCGTAGTATTGTTGTTTTGTCAGCAGGAATGCTGCAGCGTAGCGGATGAAGTCCAGAATGCTAGTTCCCTCATGCCGGATGGTCAAGAAGGCAAAGACAACCGTCAGCACCAGAGGTAGAGCGATGCCAGTCTGGGTCAGCGCCAGGACAGAGAGAAGAAGTCCTACGCCAATGATGCCAATGTCCCGCAGTTCCCACAGCCACAGAGTAGCTTTTGCAGACAGATTGTCTGGATAAATGTACATGGTTAATCACCTCCGATGAGAACGAGGGAGACCGCGGTTGCTTCCGCGGTCTCCCTCGTGGTTGTTATTCTTTTTTCGTATCTTCCAACGCACTTTCGATGAGTTGGATGAGGAACTGCTTTTGCTTGAGGTTGTGGGCTACCAGATATTCCTTCAGCCGCTCGAAGAGCTCTGCCGGGATCTGTACCGCCAAGGTGCGTTCTGCTTTCATGCTGTTGCCTCCTTCAAAGTGTTCGGCGAAGATACGCTCCACATATTCCGCCAATGTATTTAACTCCCATTCTTCTTTTTCTGCCATGATCCTTGCGTGAAGCTCGGCAGGGATCATCGCACAGAGGTTCTTTTTTCCCTCCATCGGTTCTGCTCCTTTCCTCGATTTTGCAAGCAAAGCATACTGAAAGAAGGTAAGAAAATCTATTCACCAAACCCAACGAAGAAGCAATGCGAAAGCCAGCGATACCACCAAAGCTATTATGCAGCGCGGAGCATTGCAGCGATCCGCGATATAATAAACTCCACACACGGTATCGCCACACTATTGCCCAGCGCTTTATACCTAGCGCTGTCCGAAGCATCGGGGATGTCCGTCCATCCGTCCGGAAATCCCTGTAGGCGTTCGCACTCCAGAGGTGTTAAGCGGCGGATAAGGTAGGCATAGGCTTCTGCCTGTTGGCAAATTAGGTCGGTTGCGTCCTTATACTGACGAGCGCTCTGGGTACTTGCCACATTATTTTGCCTGAAGGCATCCACACGTTGCCGACTAAAGACCGCATGGCGATCCGTGGCGGTCAGTGTATATGCCAAATCGTCCTGACAGCCAAGACCGTTTCCACCGTTTTGAGGTTGACGATCCACAATGTTTCCGGCAATACAGATAGCATCGGAATCCTGCTCGACCAGCGGCACATTATTGCCGCCTGTGCCGTATCGCGCAGACATGGTCGGCGCCACCTTATGTGGCCCTGTGTAACGGCTATCAATGCCGTGGTTTTCGTATACGAGAGGCTGGTGTCCATGCTCCTGCGCCCGTAGCGTGCCGGACACATTTTCGCTGTATTCCATCACGCTGCCGCCCTGATCATTGAGACACAAAACGGACGGCATACAATTCCCTCCGGCAGATCCTTTTAGTGTGGGAGACAGCTCCTCTCCATAGCCTATGCCCCCAGCAGAGACTCCGGCACCCGCGGAGAAGGCGGCAGTTAGCACACAGGGATATCCCTGTCCTGCCTGACCACCTCCTGCTGATAGTGCCGTATGCCGTTCCTCGGAAAGGAAGCAATCCCCGTTGCCTTTGGTCACAACGCCTGAAGCTACGAAGGTCTGTTGTTTCATCCCTGGTTGTGCGCCCAGCGCACCAGCTACATCGTGAAGGTCGCGCACCTCATCCCGCTGATTGGCGGCAAAGGCCATGACTCCGTTTCTTCCAGTAGACATCCCGCAGTTGACGCCGAGCGTGGCCGCTACATCGCCAGTCAGATCGCCGTTGTAGCCGTCAAAGCCCTCCACAGCTTCGTCCGGCTGCGTCACGAAGGTCTGCATCTGCATATTGGTGGTTGCCATCAACGCGCCTGACACGCCGTGTAGGTCGATGCCCTCGTCTCGCTGGTTGATGTGGTACGCTTCTAATCCTGTGGGCTGTCCGTCCGGGCGCATAAGCCCCGCCTGGATCTTTAGGGCACGCTCCAGCTTCTTCGGCAGTTCCTTGCCGCGCTCAAAGGCCCGGCGCAGGATGCCCATGCAGGCTTTCGGGGACAAATAGTATTTTAGGGGCGGATCTGCCTGCAAAATCTGCGATAAGGAAGATTCTTTTGCGTCTCTGGGCGACACCCCAGTATTGAGCGTCGAGGCACCGCCACGCCAGGGAGAAGTCAGCTCCCAATAGAATTCGCCCAGCAGATTCCCAGCGCCCGGAGTCAGGTCGAGGGACTGAAACGGAATCGCATTTAACGCGGACGATCTCCTCCAAAACGATTCGGAAGTCTTCGCCCTTTGGCGTTCCTGAACTAAAGGCGCCGGGAACATTTTCCCATACCATAAATCTTGGCCGAACATCGAGAGCTGTTCGGCCTCGTAATTTGTCTGCATTTCGCATCTCCTTTACCAGTCGGACCTGTTCCATGAACAGGCCCGAACGCGCTCCGGCAAGACCTGCCCTTGCGCCGGCAACAGACAGATCCTGACATGGGCTGCCCCCGCAGATGATGTCCACGGGCGGCAGCTCCGCGCCATTCAGCTTTGTGATGTCGCCCACATGAACCATGTCGGGGAAACGCAGCTTTGTCACCTCAATGGGAAAGGCTTCGATCTCCGACGCCCACACCGGCGTGATGCCACTGCGAATCGCGGCCAAAGGGAATCCACCGATTCCATCGAACAAGCTGCCCATCGTCAGTCTGCTCATTTCGCCACCGCCTGTACGACCGTGCGTGTGGTGTTGACGGCGGCCTGTGCGGTATAGACAGCACTCATGAGGTTTGCCTTGGTGGAGGTATCCAGTCCAAAGGCTCCTGCGATACGGGGGATCTCGCCGGCAGAGAGCATGAGTCCAAGCCCTAACAGGGCATGATCCTTGAACACCATAAGTCCGGCGACAAGGATCGTCGCCTGCAAGAACGCCGACAGGCATAAGCCGATGATCTGCTTGCACCATTGGATAAAGCCATCCGTATATCCGCGAGGGACACTGAACATATAGAGGCTTCCCACGGCGATCTGGATGAGCAGGATGCCGCCGCGCTTCAGATTGGCGAAGAAGACCTTGATGATCGCATACGCCATAAGGATGATGCAGAACAGGATCATGATCCCGCTGGTGATACTGCCAAAGCCGAGAAAAGGGCCGGATGCCAAATCGGTCAGCGATTCCACGGCGTTGAACTCCTGCATGACCTCTCCGGCCACATCCCCGATGGATGTCCCATAGCCGGTGAGCGCCGAGGTGAAGGTCCCTTGCAGAGAAACGCTCAGCTCATAAAGCCGGACCGGAACGACGGTGAAGAGGCTGACAGCCATAAAGCCCTTGATGGCATTGAGGGCGGTTTCACGGATGTTGCCGCGGCCGCTGGAATACTCTACACCGGTTTCAAAGCAGGCCACCACCAGTCCTGTGCCGTAGAGTGCCCATGCCAAATAGGAGAAGAACAGCACGATGCTCTGCACCCAATCCATGGTGAACAGCTCCGCACCCATGTTTCCCATCTCCGAAAAGAAGTTGCCGAGAAAGCCCACGATTTGACTGTAGAACCAGTCCACGATCTGGCCTAACACCTTGGCGGCAACAAAATCCCAAATGAACATTGATCGGTTTCACCTCACTTTCGGGTGAGGCCGCACCAGCTGCTTTGGGATATGGCAAAGGCCGTACAGCTGGTACGGCCTTCAAATCACACTTTTGTTACATTGTCTGCTCCCACGCCCGGTCAGCGGACTGACTCATATCCTGAAATACCTCCAGATAGTCTGACACCGCATCGGACAGGATCTCATAGTCCTGCCGGGTGGGGTGATACACATACCAGCTCACCTTTCCATAGTCATCCCAAATGTGCGGCTCCACGCCGTTTCGGAAATTGGGATTTGAGGCCATCTTCGTCCCCAGCAGATCCGAGAAGCGCAGGCGCAGGGCATCCACCTGTCCTTCGCCGCGGTTCAGAATTGTCAGCTGCAGGGCATTGTACTGATTGGCGACGATTCCAGCGACAAATTGGATCTTTGCCCGGTTCATATCGCTCAGACGCACATAGCATGCTCTGCCTACATAAGTAGCATCGGGGTACCGTTCTCCGACGATCTTCCGAAGCTCCTGTTCGTAAAATGTCATCGTCTGCACCTCAAATCCCAATGATCTGCCAGATGTACAGCGGAGCCGTCAATGTGAACACGAGGCACGCGAACAGAATGGCGGGAGCCGTCCACTCAAGCTGACCGCTTCTTTTGAAGTCGAAATAGCTTGTCCCCAGCTTGGCAAAGAAGAATACCGCCAGGATCAGGTCGATGGCGGGAAAGACTACATTGTTCACCACGGTCTTGATCTGACCGGATGCCGTCTGCCATGTGCTTTCCACCGCACCGGCTACATCGCCTGTGCCTGCGGCAAAGGCCGTGGTACCCATCACGCAGACCAACAGCAGGGACAGCACCAGTGCTGCACAAAGGCGTTTGCGTTTTGTGTTGTTCATAGATTCCTCCGTTTCTATCGTTGTTTTGCGGGAGCAATATGCCACTCCTCCCAAAGATTCCCCCGGATGGTGACGCTGTCCGTCAGGTTCATGGAAAGCATTCCTGCCGGCGTCCAGCAATCCAGAAGCCATGTGTAGGGCACATAGCTGCCGTCTGGGTACCAAATGGGCGTGAAGTGGGTGCGGCGGTTGTAGGTGCTGTAGGGATTGGCTTTGAATTGGAAGGTCGTGCTTCGCCCGGAGATTTCTGCCTCCAGCAGCCGCCAATAGGTCTGATACCCAAACTCTGGGAAATAGGTCACGGCGTTCTGGGCTGCCGTGACAGCCGCACTCTGATTTGTGGTGACTTTTGCGGTCACCTTCTCCTGAACGCCATAGCCGCTTTTCAGCGTGGATGCGGTCGCCGTGGGGCTCTTCTCGTCCGGCGTGATGCGCATGGATGCAGTCAGGCTTGCGGAGTAGCTGTTGTAGTCAAACTCCCACCAGCCATGGTCCTCCCACCAGCCGTTGTCCACCCAATGGTACCAGCGGTCCCTGTGGGTCTTGCCGTCCGCATCCGTCCAGCGGTCTGTGTGCCAGCATTTCTGCCAGTTTTCTACCCACTCCCAATTCTCCTGCCACCACGGTGACCAGATGCCCCAGGACGCCGAGGTCACCTGCTCCTTTTCAGGAACAGACGCCGGCCTGAAGCCGTTGTTGCGGTCATCCGCCAGGGGATTGGGCGGGTCGTTGCCGTCCAGATCCACGATATTACAGGTGATGGTACCCTGCGCCGAGCCGCCGCCGTACACGCTGACGGAAATCGTTATGACGCAGGGTTCCGTGGGAGTACGCCAGCGCACCCATGCCAGCTGGCTGTCGCCGTCCGGGTAGTAGACATTGCTGACAGTGTAAGTCCTGCCCTGAATGTTAAAGCGTACCGATACGGGGTTGTCCGGGTCGGACTGTCCGCCGCGCACCTCCACGGAGGTGATGACTTCTGTGTTGACGCGGTATTCGTAGTCATATTCGCCGGGATCGGGCGGCGTGGTCACCTCGTTGAAGCGGACGATGCCGATGCCAAGAGAGGCGATGATGTCGCCGTTGGACGCCTTATCCGTGCGGCTGCCGGACCATGCGGTGTAGCCGAGATCCGCTTCCTCCAGAAAAATCGCCAGCGGCAGATTTTTATGGGTGAGCGTCCCCAGCTTCTTTCTGAGATCTCCGTTGACGACCTGATCATACAGAGCCGCTTCCGTGGCGGTCATGGCGAACTGCTGACCGTTATAGCAAAGATAGGCCAGCGGCTCTACTACCAGCTTGTAGTCTCCGCCAATGAGCGTATCGAAGTCCATTCCTGCGTATCCAGCAATGGAACGGATAACCTGTTCATCGGTAAAATAGCTTCGGATGGCAGCAATGCTGGCTTTGCTGCTGCCCGTAGAGATGATCTTGGGCAGACTCTGACTTGGGTTTCGATAGGAATACCCGCTGACCGATACGGACAATCCTCGTCCTGCATTGTAAGACAACTTGGACACCTTTCCGAAGTGAGCAACATTTGCTATAGGAACCTTGTTGGTTAAGTCAATAGGGGTTCGCACCACAGAATGGGAACCTACATCCACGATAGACACTCTCACGCCGTCCATGCCGGGATTCCAGTAGTTGGTCTTGGTACCGTCCCCCATGCTGCCTCCACCGCCGTCAAAGTTGCCATCTCCTGTGGCATAGGCGGGAACGGCGGCGGATATCGCTATCACCAATGCCAGCAGCAGGGATAATATCCTTTTCATACGCATTCCTCCAGTTGTGAAGATAAAAAGAGACACGGCCGTTTCTCAGCCGTGTCTCTCTTGGAAGGGCGAGGTCAGCCGCCCATGATACCGATTTTGTTGCCGTTCTCATACATATCATTCAGCGTTCCGCCATCGTTGGGACCGCTGGGCGTGATGTAGCCGAAGCCCGGAACATATACCTGTCCGGCATCATTGGTGCTGCCGCCCGCAGGCTCTGTGGGCTGTGGCTTTACCTCAGTCTGCTCCGGCTTGTAGGTGGGCGGCGTTTCCTTGTTGCGGTCCGCTTCCGGCACATCGTCCGCCGCATGGTCCTTCTCCACCTTGCCGGGATGCTCCGGTGCATCCGGCTTGGTGGGCGTACCCTGAATGGTCTGTTCTGTGCCGGAGCTGTCCGCATCCCTGCCGGGATCATGCCGTTCGCCATCCGTCTTGCTATCCACCTTTACCTCTGGATCGCTGATGTTCACTACTGGATCTTTCGTGTCGGGTGTATCGTCCGGGATGGCGGGGTCGATGGGCATGGGCACTGCCGCAAGGCGGCTGACGATCCCCACCACCAGTACCGCGCAGAGCAGGACGCCTGCCGCAATGAGGATGATGCGTTTTGTTTTGTCTGTCATAGGTCGAACTCCTCCTTTGTAGGGGTCAGTGGTTTTTCTTCTTATCCCGAACATACCACAGCTTTCTTCGGAAGTCTACTGCAAGAAGTGAAAAGAACTAAAACTTTGGGATATACTTGGCCTGCACCTGCAGATTTAGGCTCACGGGCGGCAGCACACGTCCGGCAAAGCGGGTGGGGACCTCCAGATGGAGGGTGGCGGTTGCGAGATACCCCTCGCTCCGGCCTGAGGCGATGGCGTTGTTGGAGATATGTACGGACAGGTCGGAGAGCGTATATTCCAGCTCGTTTCCGGCGTATTTCATGTAGCCTTCGCCATCTGTGGTAAGGCCGAGGATATAGGACAGGTTGCCATAGATGTCACCGGCGTCGATGGACTCGAACCACTCGCCGTCCCCCTCCGGGAACCAACCTGCGGCATAGCCCTCCCGCACAGAATGGTACACATCGTCATAGTTCTCATTGACCGTGGCAATGACCGCCTGCTGCACCGCGTCCCGCACGCCCTGCACGATGATGTTCACCCGGAAATATTCCGCTATGACCATAAAGAGCATGAGCAGGCAGAGTGTCACAGCAATGGCCATGGGATAGCCCTCACCGGAGCGGGAGCGAAAAAGCAGCTTTCTCATTTCCAGTACACCTCCGATCTGCCGCTGGCCTGTGCCGTCAGCTCAATGGGGAAGCTGCCAAGCCCGCCAAAGCCGATGTCCACATCCATGGTCAGCGTCACCGTCACCTCCTCATTGAGCTGGATGCGGCCGGTACGGGACCAGCGGATGCCCGGGTCGATCTCCAACCGCTCAGAAAGCACCTGCGCGCGGGTGGTCGTTTCGCTGCCGACTCTGCCGGTGATCTCGGCTTCCCGCACCAGCTCGGCGGCGAAGGTGTCAAGCTGCTGCTTCGCCACATACACCGGCAGCACCTTCACCGCCAATGCGATCACCAGCATGGCGCAGAGGATGAGGACGCAGGTGTCGATATAGCCCTCGCCGGAGCGTTTCTTCCATTTGTGCTTCATCATCCGAACAGCCCTCCCATCGAGGTGAGGATCTGCATGAGGATGACCACAATGTAGATGAGCATAAAGCAGACCAGCATGATAAAGGAATACACACGGATCTTGGGCGGGATCTTCGCCGCCTGCGCCTTGAGCCGCTGAAGCTCCAGCTGTTTCATGTCGTGGGAGAGCATCTGGAAATAAACGCGGCCGTCATCGCCGCGCAGGACGCCGATGAGCCCGCGCACGATGTCCGAGAGCATGGGTGACGCCAGCCTGCCCTCGAAACGAACCAGTGCCGCTTCGTAAGAGGACGAGCGCATATCCGCGGTCAGCACATCCAGCTCACGGGCGAAGTCGGGACCGGCGTGCCGCTTGTAGTTTTCCAAGATCGTCAGCACATCGCGGCTTGCGCCCAATTCCTGCTCCACTGTGGCAACAAAGCGGGGCAGCTCTCCCTCGATCTTCTCGCGGCGTTCTGCAACCTTTTCCTCCGCCTTGCGGCTCTCCTTGAAGTAAAGCAATATCGACAGCAGCACAACGATGGGCGAGAGCAGAGGGAAGATCAGCAGACACGGAATGACCGCCAGCAGCGCGGCGGCAGGCTTGAGGATGGTATAGGCCAAATAGACCTCCGGCGTCATGTCCATGCCGGCAGCACTCAGCGTGCGCTCCATGCGGTGACGCTTGTACTCGTCCATACGGATACACTTGGAGAGCTTGATGGCCCAGCCAAGGAAGATCGCGTCCAGCGACTTCATCCGCTTTTTCTCGGTTCGCCCTGCGGACAGGAGCGCCTTCTCCGTGGAGAGACGGGGCAGCTTCAGAATATCCGCCAGAATGAAGAACAGACCTGCGGCAACGGCCACACCGAAAAGGAACAGTAAGATCGTCATGCCCGTCACCTCCGATATTCAATGGGCTGGGTTAGCTTGACCACTCTGGCAAAGGAGAGAAAGATAGCGGCGGCGCAGACCGCCAGCACCGCTTTGCCGGGAACAGTGGTCATTAAGGTTGCATACCAGTCCTTGTTGAGAAAGTACAGCAGTGGGATATTCAGCACCACCAGCGCCGCCATGGAGATGAATTCCTTGCGGGGCGCGAACACGAGATTCTCCAGCTCCCCATTGATGATGCGCATATCCGAGAGCTTTGCCACAATGGGATTAAGGGTGCTTTTCATGCTGTGGTCATACTGGCAGGCGGCAAGGGCCTCGCACCACTCCTGCCACACCTCATTGTCGATGGCGGTTTTCAGCTCCGCCAGTGCTGTATCCATATTGGGGTCGATATGTTTGATCCGCAGGAGGAAGCTGCGGAACACACCATGCACAGGCGGGTTCAGGTAGTTGATGTTCTCCTCCACGGCGGTCTGCAGATCCTCACTGCGGAGGTAGGCCGTGGTGATGATGGAAAGCGCCGTTTCCAGCTCGGCGGCGATGTCTTTCTTGTAATGTCCGGCTGTGAGCTTAATGTACCAAAAGGGCAGGAACATCATGCCGGCCGCCAGCACCGGCACCAGCAAGAGGTTATTCATGATGATGGCGATGCCCGCACCCACGGCAAAGAGCAGCAGGGATGCCGCGCAAAGCATGGGAAAGCGTTCCTCCTTGCCGGTGGCTTGCAGGACCGTCTGCGCTTCCGATATCTCACGGCGGAAGAAGCCGGGCTTTTTGCGATGGGTGGTCTCATTGATCTCATCCCGGATGCTTTTGGGCCCGGCGGTCAACCGGCGGAACACACCCAGCGTGAAGTCCATGGGCGAGACGCGGAAGATAAGAAATGCGCCGGTGATCATGCCGACGCACGCAGTCAGCAGCAGGGCTGTCAAGTGGCGTTCACCTCCTTCTTGGGCTTCAAAAGAGTCTGTAGTTCCTCGTTGGGCATACCGTTTTCCAGCAGGCGTTTGCGTAGACTCACGGAGATCTCATTCACCTGCGTGTGATGTCCTTCGATGACGAATTTTCCGTCTTTCATGTGGTTTTCCGTGATAATATACCGGAACAGTGTGTTGTAGCGGCGATCCCCGTTGGGCAGGATCTCGCATTCCATGATCTCCATCATGCGGCGCTGCTTGTTCTCCAGCTGCTTGCAGAAGACCACGATGGGGTATGCCTCCGTCACATAGCTGAGAAGCGTTTCATCGGACATATCCACGGCTCGTTTGCACAGGGACACCATGCGGCGGTAGGTCGCCTCGCAGGAGTTGGAGTGGATGGTGGTCAGCACCGCCACGCCCACGCGGGCGGCCTCCTGCGCGGCATTTGCCTCGGCGCCGCGCATCTCGCCCACCACCAGGATATCCGGGTTGAAGCGCAGGCAGATATCCACCAGCGCGATCTGATCGATCCGCTGTCGCTCATTCTCGCTGTCGCGAGTCAGAGTGTGGACCACCGAATTGACCACCTTTCCATTTTCCTCCCGCACCAGCTCCAGTTCGCGGGAGCCGTTCTCAATGGTGAAGATGCGTTTGCTGTCGGGAATCGTGGTCAGCAGCCAGCCTGCCGCCGTGGTCTTACCGGAGGAGGTTGCACCGGCCACACAGATGGAGATCCCATAGCGCAAAAATACGGAAAGCCAGTCCAGCATTTCCTCTGTGGCTGTGCCGCTGCGGAGCAGATCCTCACGGCTGAGATTGTGGCGGTTGACAATTCGGATAGAGGCTGCAACGCCCACATCCTCATCCACCACGGGGGATTTCATAGCCGCAATACGGGTGTTGCGGGTCAGGTGTCCCGTGACCAGAGGGCTGGCATTATCCAGCACCATGCCGGAGGCGTGGAGCATACGACGGATGACGGCGAGCGCATGTTCCGGCGAATCGAAATGCTCTTCCAATTTCTCATTTCTGCCATCCGAATACTGAACTTCGATATCCCGCCACGAGTTGATGTTGATTTCCTCAATGCCGTCTCCATAGATGTAGCTGGTCAAAAAGCCATACTCCGCCATCTCAGAATAGATGGCGTCCGCCAGTTCCGTCTGCGTCATGCCTGCTACGGCGATACGTTGATCCTGCAGGTACTTGGTGATATAGCGCTGAAGCTGCTCTTTTGCATCTTCGCCACCCTGAGAGATTAGGGAGGAATAGGCGCCAGAGATGTACTCCTGTACTTCCTGTAGCACGGAGCTAAAGTCTTTGCCTTCCGTTTCCGGTGTAAAGAACAGATTGTGAGCCCGTCCGACCGTGCTGGCATCAGTGTTCAAGGTCCGCTGCGGCGTGTCGTCCACCACAACCGGAACGACATCTAACTCTGGGCTGTCATGGAATCCTAACGCATCTCTTTTTTCTGCGTTTGCCGCAAAGAGCGAAGCACTTCTCTTTGTTCCAAGGGCCATGTCAAAACACCTCCTCGATGATCTTTTCCAACTCCTTGCGGAAGGCGCGACTGTCCTTAAGAGAAAGGTCAGAAAACAAATTGCCGGCGAGATACTGCTCCTCCAATTCCTGCGAATAAGGCAACTTGAAGGTCACACTGCCGAGCACTTTGCCAATATGGTCCGCCGCTTGAAAAGGCTTAACATTTGCCGCCACTTTATACTGTTTGTCTGCATCCCACTTGGCATCCTTCAACAATGGAAGCTGACTGGAAAAGTAGCTGATGCTTTTGAGATCGCAGTTAGCAAGGCGCAAAACACTGTCAGCCTCCATCAGCGCTACAGCGGAGAGAATATCGTTTGCAATATAGCTGCCACAGTCCACAATAACATAGGGTGCGATCTGTCGCAGCCCATCCAGCAGCTCTATTGCCTGCTTTTCGGTAAAAGGCGGAATGCTGTACTCATTTTCACCCTTGAGTAATCCCAGCACAGTGAGATAGTTGCTGCGCTTGAGGGTGACAAGGTTATGCTTGATGAGGTTTTCTCCAATGCGGGCAGCTGCAAGGATATTGCCCAGGGATCTCTCACATTCCAGTTCATCCGGCGAACAGATGCAGGGAAGCATGGGGGCAGTCATGTCGCAGAGCAGAAGAATAACATTCTTCTTTTTGGCGGAAAGCATTTTTGCGATTTTCACCGCCGTTACCGTCTTTCCACTGCCGGGACTGCCCCAAACCGCCAGCATACCGCCACTGTCGTTCTGTTCTTCTGGTTGTTCCGATCCCTCGGAGCTGCGGCGAAAGATACCGGCTTTCTTGAAATTCATTCCATCACCTCGTTATCGGGCTTAACAGCAACAGAATCAGCATTTTCGCTCTCTGCGGTAGATTCCTCCTCCGGCTCGGCGTACAGCTCCTCAATGAGTTCGTCCTGCGCTTCGATGAACTGCTTTGCGCCGTCCACCGTACCGCGATAGACGAGAGACAAATGGAGCTTGGCGTCCTGCTCTAACTCTGCCAGCACTTTGGCCTGCTCCGGCAGGACAAGGAAAGTCACAGTAGAGGGCAGTTCCTTCTCGTCACCCTTCGCTTCACCGGTATTGGCGTCATAGCCGGTGCTGGCGGTGACAGAGATGATCTCCACATACTGCAGTTCAGCAGGGATGGAGGTTTCACCATCCTCTGGGTAGTCTGCCACGATAACCGATACGATGTCGCCGCTCTGGAGCTTACCGGAGAGTCCGGTGGCGAAGCTCTTGATGGTGACGGAGATGGCCTGCTTCGTGCCGTCCAGATTATAGAGATAAGCATTTTCGGCGGCGGGCGCTTCCGAGATCTTGGCAGCGAGAATATAATCGCCAACGGCAAGGTCCGCCTTGGCGTATTTGCCCACTACATTGTCTTTCACGGTCATAAGGCCAGAGGGGAGATTGTAGGAACCGACCTCGGCCGTAGTGACCATATCCTTGGTGATGAGTTCACCGGCGTGAATGTCCTTTGTGACGCGGACGATCTCTGCCTTCTGACTGATCCCCCGATTAAACAGCGGCGTGATGCCGAAGCAGATCACCAACGCCAGCAGAATGCAGATGACGCCGATGACCGTGCGGTTTTTGAAAATACTCATGGAGCAAGTCCTCCTTCGTTTTAGATGATATATGCGGTAAAGAAGCCCACTGCAAGAAATGGCGCGAATGGATAGCTCTCCGGTGGACGCTCTTGCCTGCGGATCTTGTGCAGGGCGGCTATTGCAAGGTAGAAAAGGCAGTACAGCACCAGTGCCAGCACCAGTCCGGCGACTCCGCGCAGAAAGCCCAGCAGAAAACCGGAGGCGGCGATGAGGAACGCATCTCCCATGCCGCCGCGTCCTCTCCGGCTTGCCAGCCAAAATGGGACGGCCAGCGCCAGGCCGAGAAGCTGGGCGGGGCCGAAGGAAATCAGCCCCGCCCCTGCGATAATGATACTGGAAAGGTCATAGATCTGCCTGTGCCGGAGATCCGTCCATGCTGCGCTCATAAGTCCGGTGAGGAACAGTGTCCCCTGTAGGACAGACATCACGATTAACCAGCGTAGTTGAACATCTCCGTGATGCGCTTGTTCAGCGTGGGCATGACCACATCGCCGAACAGAGCATAGAGGCCTGCCAGCAACAGAGCACCCAGCACCACGGCGATGAGGATCTTGACGGCGGTGTCGATGTAGCCCTCGCCAGAGCGATAGGTCGCGGCAAGGCGGATGGCGTTGGCGCGGATGGAATTGACGGTGTTCTTGATAAACTTCTTCATGTGATAATTTCCTCCAAGTTATATGTTTTGTGTTGTGGGTGATTACATGGTCTGTTCCGCAGCGGGAGCATGGTTCGTCTGCTGGGTCTGCTGGGGCTGTCGGAACGACTGCTCATAGGCATCCAGCACCGCATCGTTGAACTGCTGGCGAGCCTCCTTCGTGCAGGGGAAGCAGATGTCGTGGTAGTCGCCGCGGCTGTCCTTGTACTGAGGCATGGCGACAAAGGGCCCTTTCTCGCCGCGGATGACCTTCACGCCGCGAATGGCAAATACGCCGTTGATGTCCACATTAGCGTTGGCGAGGGTGTACTTGCTGTCCTTCACGGGATAGATGCGCACGGCGTACTCCACGGGGAGCGGGGTATCCGGTGCAGGGGTGGGAGCTGTTGCCTTGGTTTGGGCTTTGGACATTGGGATTCCTCCTTTTCTGATTTGGATATGAAAAAAGCACCCAGTCAGGTGCTCATTTCACAGGCTTATATCCATTTCCTGCTGGGGTGCAAACTCGATCTGCTGGAAGCCGATGCGGTCGCAGTAATAGAACTCACTGCCGCCTTCGTCGTATAGTTCCAGCACATCCGAGATGCCGATGGGGCGGCCGTCATAGCCGGGAACGGGATTGCGGAAGATGGTGTAGATCTCCTCTAGGTCGTTGGTACCGACTTGACCGTCATAGACCATCTCATAGCTCTTTCGGCTTGGATGACCGAATCGCTGTACCATCGTCTCATAGGAAACGAAACGGATATTGATAGGACTGTCCCGCGAGAGCTGCCATACACGGCAGTTCTTCAGGGGCGGAGCCTCTGGGTCGAAGCGGCCGCTGCGCTGCCCCAGCAGGAGACGGTCATAGACGCCGTCCTCCCAGCGGATGGTGAGCGCCTGCTTTTGCAGAAAACTCTCCAGTTCCTGCGTTTGGAACATGGTGTCCACAACGGCTTCTTTTCCTGTAATGTATCCGGCAGGGTTGCCGTAGCAGAGGATACGGTCATGGTTATCAATAAAAATGCGCTGCACTTGTTTCACCTCCGATCATTCCAGCTTCATCTCACCTGTGATCGGTGCCTCCAGCTGTGGCGCAGTCAGCTCCATGAGCTTCTCCCGCGCCCAGTCGGGAAGATACTTTTCGTCCAGCACACCGATGAACTCATGCCGATTCCAGCGGGTCATCTCACCGTCACCCAGACAGGTGCAGCGCACCGAGCGGCCAATGGTGTGAGGCGAACAGCCAAAGCCGTCATGGGCATACCAGAGCTGGTTTTCCTGACTCCAGCAGGATTCCTTGAGGGTATCCGGTGACAGCACCAGCACCTTGCCGGTATAGTCCTGCTCGGCGCGGTCACCGACGCAGTGCTCCGCGCCGAAGAGATTCAGAGCCTGCACCGCCTTGCGGTAGAAACTGACGAAGCCATCCAGCACAGCCGGATGGCTTCGGACAACAAAATCGCTGTTGTGGATGAGATCTGTGGGAATATATATCTTCTCTGCCCAATGCTTGTTGGCATAGCTGAAACGCCCGTCCCACTTGAGCTCATGCAAGGTATTGGTAAGCACCCACGCGGTGCGCTTGAAGCCATATTCGTCCAGCACGGTCTTTAAACAATCTGTCTGAAGGTTCATGCCATCAAAGTTCTGGCGAATGGCGTCCTCGATAGCATTTCGGCAGGCGATGTTTGCCTTATGGCTCTCCCGCCAAAGGGAAAGCTCATTCCGCTTACGGGCTTCAGTAGCGGAATACGGGTAGGGATAGGTTTCATTCATTTTGGATATCTCACCTCGCTTCTTCTTTGAATGCCTACGGTATCACTTATCGTAGATAATATCATTCTCCATCAGCGCATCTTCCAGAGCGGACAAACAACAGCCGGACTTGCGCAGAGCGTACAGGATTACGGGCGATACATCGGAGAGGTCGAAGTCATTGTCTGCCTCGCAGACGGTAATCACGCCGGAGTCCTCATCCACATAGCAGTCCAGCTTGGCGTCGGGCGCGATGTCCGCTTCCTCTCGGGCCCAATCGGGAACGGTGACAGAAGGTCGGCAAAGTTCTTCGATTGACAGCTCACTGTAAACACAACCGTCTTCATCGCACTCGTCACAGTGGCCACAGGTGTCCCGCAAGGACAGGAGCATCTGACCAACATGGGCGGTCAACGCCGTGAGCAACTTGACATATTCCATTGCGGTCATTTTGGATTTCGTCAGGATCACAGCTCCGTCCAGCGTGGTCAGCTCTAACTTCGCATTGTCGGGGATGCCACTCAGCTTCGTAGCCGCAGGCGGGATGGTGATGGCCTTGTCCCTGGTAAGAATAAAGTTCATAGTGTGGTTCCTCCTCATTTTTCTTTGGTAGGTGTTTTGATGGCGTGGGTAGGTTCGTGCATCAGCTCATATCGAGTATCGCTGCTGCCATCCAGCAAGCTGTCCAAAGTCAGCTGCCAGCAGGCTTTCCGAGGATCATAGTTGGTGATGATAGCTTCCTCGTACTCGCTACCTGCTGTCTGGGACATACTGTTGGGGCGGACAGTGCGAAAGATGAAGAACTCTTTATAAAGTTCTGAAATGTACGGGCAGTAGTTGTAGGACACCATAACATACCCGCGACAATTCAGAAGTGTGTCATGGAGCCGTTGGTGATCCACTTTTGGGAATCCTACCTCATAGCACTCTGCCTCAAAGTAGGGCGGGTCACAGTAGATCCATGCATCCTCTCGGTCGTACTGACGAATGACATCCTCAAAGTCCTTGTTCTCTACGATGACATTTGCCAATCGGCGAGAGCATTCCCATATCAGGTGAAAGAAGCGGCGGATATCACAAGGTTTGCCGCCGAAGGATTTGGCGCTGCCGCTGAAACTGTAGCGAACTAGTTTGAAGTAATCTGCGGCACGGCGGATATCTCCGCGCGGAGCGCGTTCCAGCATAAGAGCGCGGATGGCTTCAGCATCGGGAGGCTTCAAGTAGACCTCTGTCAGATTCATTTCCTCCTGCAGGTAATCATCCGTGAACTCACCTCTGGAGAAGAACTTGTAAAGAACATTGAAGTCATCCCGCGTATTCAACGGCAAGAAACCCAATTCTGAAAGCAGCGCAAGCGTGCGGCTTTTCACGCAGCAAAACAGGTTGGTAAGGTTCCCGTTGAAGTCGTTGTAGACCTCCATGCACCCATGCCGAGTAGGGCGGTTCATGGTCACTGTGCCGCTGCCCCCAAACACATCGATGAAGCGGCTATATCGCTCCGGTGCCATTTTGTTAATGATCCACAGAAGCTTACCTTTGCCGCCTACCCAAGGGATAAAGCTGTTCAAGATGCACCTTCTCTCAAGGGAAAAGCATCCAGTGACCGCTCTAATCCGCGTCTTGCTGCCGCCAGTCCATTTTCCATGCTCTGAAGCTGCTGAATCGTGGAGTAGACTTCGCCGGCAGTCGCAGCGTAGAAATATCCGCATCGATCACTTCCAATGGGAATACCCTTGCGCCTCATGCGGTTTACCAGTTTACGAAGATCTGTTCCGCTAATCCCAAGGGCCGCTTCCAGTTCAGCACCGCTCGCTCTGTATTTTCGTCCAGTACATGCTCCTTTCAGATAATTCAATAATTTTTCTTCTCGCATTTCTGCTCCTTTCCGAGACCACTATCCCGGATTAGGGAACAAAATGAGCAAAAAAGAAGGGGGTCGCTTCCTCCATCCGGGAATACGGCCCCTTGCTGTTATTTTTTTCTGTTCCGTCCACTTGGAACGGTTACCGTTCTTCTTGCTCCTGTGAATCGAATAACATCTCCAATATACTTTAAGAACGGATTCCGTTCAAAAGGAGATTGCTGTATGGATCAGGTCGCATTGGGAAAACGAATCAAAGCTGCCCGTGAGCGTGCCGGTATGACGCAGGAGGACCTTGCTGCTGCCGTGGAATACAGCGTAGACCACATGAGTGTGGTCGAGCGCGGAGTCAAAGCACCAAAGCTGGATAAGCTGGTTACCATCGCCAATGTACTCAAGGTTGGAACGGATGAGCTGCTTCAGGATAATTTGGATGCGGCAACGCTGCTTCACGCCACAGAGCTCTCCGAGCGATTGAAAGCACTGTCCCCAGAAGGGCAGCGCAAGGTGATGAACGTGCTGGACACTTTGGTCGACGAATTGCGGTAACACCGGTGCAGAGGTTTGCTTTTTTGCAGACCTCTGCTTTTTTCGACTGAGTTCGACGCTTTTCCCCTAAACCTCTGTGCTATTATAGTTCTACAAGAACGGCAACCGTTCAAAATAGCGAGGAGTGATACCATGAAGAGAAAGAACATAAGCGCCGATACCGCACTGTTAGAAGTTGCCCGTAGACACAACACCACCGTAGATGAGGTCAGAAAAGAGATCCGGCTTGCAATGGCGGTCGCAATGTGTAGCCCTGATCCTGATGTACAGAAAAGATGGCGTGAGATTCCACATGATGACGAAGTCCTCACGCCGGAAGACTTTATCGCCTATGTTGCGCGGAAATGCCTGGAGAGGTTGTAAGCTGCTTTGCTCATCTCATCGTCATATTCACTTCTGATGCTTTCTGTACCGACGACAGCATGGGCTGATAGTCCGCGCGGTGCAGCAGGCCGTAGGATGTGAGGGCGGCGTTGTCCGCATGGATGACTGTCTCGCCGTAGTTGAAGAGGTTCACATACGGGATCAGCCGAACGGCTTCTTCACGGTTCATGATGAAGCAGAGCTGGTCCAGCGCTGCCTCCTGCGGTGAGCTGAGGTTCGGCGTGAGGATGTAGTCCGCCAGATGCTCCGTCAAGAACAGGGCGGTTTCAATGTCCTGCACCTCGAACTGCTCCAACAGAGCCTTCAGCTTTGGCACCTCGAATCTCGGAATGTCCCGCGCGGCCTTGGTGAAGGCGTTAAATTCCTCCAGCTCCATGGGCAGGTCGGTGAAGTCCGCCGCATAGGGGATGATCCCGTCATAATCAATGACCGTGACGCCCTCCCAGCCCTCCACACCGAGCTGTTCCTGCGCGTCCAGCAGCTCTGCCTCTGCAGCGGGAAGATCCAGCGTCACCGTGCCCGCATCGCCAATGTCGGGATGCAGTCCGAGCGTGAGCCGGAAGAGGTATCCCGGCTTTTCCGGCAGCGTCTTTTGGACGGGCGGCGCGGTTGTCAGTTCGCCATCCTGCAGCACATACAGACTGTTCACAAAAACGCCGTTTTCGCTGCACCGCATCATTCTTCCGATACCGGCAAAGTCCAGCATCTTAAAGACAGCATCCGACACGCCATCCAGTTCGGGGATAAAATCGTTTTCTGCGTAAAACCGGCCAAGCTGGGCGTCATCCGCGGCATCCACCACATGATAGCAGTCTGTTTTTGCGCTGACCGCCAGATCCCGCAGGTCCTGCAGCGTGATGACGCCGCCGTTGGCGGTTACTTTTCTCTGCACCTCTATGGAGAACATCCCCTCAAAGGCGATCCCTTGTACCTCGTCCAATGCCGCAAGCTGTGCGGCGAGGTCGTTGAGCTCGTTGAGGCTGATGTCTAATCCATCCAAGTGGGGCGAGAGATACTCAAAGGCAAAGTAGTCTTCGATCTCCATGTACAGGATATCGTCCGTCTGAAGCCGCACCTTTTCCATGGCGTCCCAAACCTCCCACGGGGAGGCGGGCAGCTCCAGCTTTGCATAGGCTGCGCTATACGGCGTATCGTTTTTAGCGAGATACACACGCAGTATTTTCTTACCCAAGGGTCATCCCTCCCATTTCCTGTTTCTGTTCATAGCAGGCGGGGTCCGCGCCGGGGACGCCCCAGC
>OLVO01000811.1_pt1 | contig 35039 bp, 30 predicted proteins | sample 1672571 | NCBI WGS metagenome assembly OLVO01 (sample SAMEA3136700, study PRJEB25190) | human gut metagenome | biome: human gut; feature: human-associated habitat; material: faeces | place: Austria | collected 2013
ATAGGAAAAAGAGGCTGGTACCTTAACGATTTTCAATCGTTAAAGCGACAGCCCCTTTTTTTACATATTTAACTACTATTCCTGACACAATTCCTATAATAATACCTGTTATTACACCAGCTATTATAAGCACTGGCAGATAATATATTATAGCACTGCTTCCCATTATAAATATTGCCGCGATTATCTGTCCGACATTATGCATAATTGCTCCACTTACACTCACACCGATATACGAAAAACTGTCTATTTTTTTTAGAACAATCATTGTTACCATACTAAGCACTGCTCCCGCAATACTAAACAAAAAGCTGTTAAGATTACCAAAAAGCATTGCAGTCAGTGATATTCTTAAAATATTAATTATAACCGCTTCCTTAATTCCCAATGTATAAAGAATTGTGATAACTGCTATATTGGCAACTCCAAGCTTAATTCCAGGAACTGGTATTGGAACTGGTATAATACTCTCAATATAGCTGAATATCATAGCCAGTGCCGTAAGCACCCCGCACATAGCAATGTTATATGTGCTGTTGTTCTTTTTATGTTCTTTTGTCATATTCTTTAATGTATTTACTCCTTCAACTATTATATAATAATTTTCTTTTCATCCTATTCTGCATTTACAAACACACTATTGCACTTTTTTCCAACTGCCTTACTTATATTACTATCTTACTATTGAATCGACCCCGCTATCATCAGCCGCTGCTCCTATAATCTCTACAACCACACGGTGTGGAAGACAGACTATTGTTTCACCTGTCTTGCTTATCCTTCCTGTCTTAACACATAACTTGTCAGGGCAATCAGCATCTGTCATTGTCACACCACCATTTTCTATTGTGACAATATTGCTTCCACCCTGATATCCTTCTATAGTCAGTGTTTCATTCTGATTGACAGATATTGTCTTTATGACCTGTCCGTCAACCTTTATCTGCACAAATGCACCATCTTTCTTAACAAAATGATTAATCACAACAAATGCAATAACTGCTATGATTACAAATGCTGCAATTAATATTATATCTTTTTTATATTTATGATTATTATTATCCAAATATCTGTCCTTACTTTCCATATTACTTATATATTTATTGTTCCACTCCATATTCCAATGAGCCTGTCCAATGAATACGCAGCATTTGCAGGGCTTGTGGACGGAAGAACCTCTGCTTCAATACCAAGTACTTTCTGCTGGTACTTTTTGTAATAATTACCTGAAGCTGCACCATTACAGTATACACGCTCAATCCGGGAATTGCTTATAATCTGTCCTAAATCCGTTGGTACGACATTTTTAATGCTGCTGTCACTTGAACCGATTATATCGCAGCTATATATAGTATCCCATAAAGCTATATGATTATTATGCAGCATCTGCTTCTTATCCTCTATCGTAACTGGAACTTCAATATTCTTATCATTCATTCCACTGTTATTAATGACTGCCGTTATAACCTTCCAGAACCTGTTCTGCGGATGTCCATAGAAGAACATCTGCTCTCTTGATTTAACAGATGGCAGACTTCCAAGAATAAGTATCTTAGAGTTATTGTCATAAAGCGGAGGAAATGGATGAATAATATGCTCATACTGTGACTTCATTAGTTGTTATCTCCTGATATATTTATAATATTTTCTATTTATACTGTCAGCTATTATCCTCTACCAGCAGTTTCTTAAATTTAACCATAAATACACTTGTGGTAACCACTGCCGCTATAATATCACTTACTGGCTCTGCAAGAAATACTGCAAACACCTTATTGCTTATAAATAACGGAAGTATGAATATAAGTGGTATAAGCAGTATCAGCTTTCTAAGGCAAGCCATAATAAGGCTGACCTTTGCCTGTCCCAGTGCCATAAAACTCTGCTGACAGCATATCTGAAAGCCCAGTGAAAACATTCCTGCCATATATACCCTTAACGTCCACACTGTATACTGCTTAAGTTCTGCATTGTTTGTAAACATTCCGGCAAATACCTGAGGCACAAGCATCATAACTGCCCAGCTTGCAATTGTAAATATAATACATACCTTAAACTGTGTAAAAAATGCCCTCTTAACCCTGTCATAGTTCTTGGCACCGTAATTATAACTCATAATAGGCTGTCCACCCTGACATATTCCCTGCAATGGCATAAGAACAAGCTGGTTAGTGCTTGTTATAATTGTCATAGCACCAACCGCCAGATCACCGCCATAACGTGACAGACTTGATGTAAAGCTTACAGATAATATGCTCTCTGTTGAAAGCATTACAAAGCTTGATATTCCAAGTGCAAGGCATGGCATTATTATAGTGCTTTTAAGCTTCAGATTACATTTTCTAAGTCTTAAAATGGTCTTATCTCCTGTAAGAAAATGCAATATCCATACTGCACCAACTGCCTGACTAAGCACTGTTGCAAGAGCTGCTCCCTGAACACCCATATTAAATACAAATATAAATACCGGGTCTAATATAATATTAATAACTGCCCCGATAACTGTTGTCAGCATACTAATCTTGGCAAAACCCTGCGTTGTAATAAACAAATTCATTCCTAACACAATAAGCACAAATATGCTTCCAAGCACATATATCCTTGCATATGAAAGAGCATATGGCATTGTAACACTGCTTGCACCGAACCATTTAAGAAGCACTGGCAATGTCCCATAAAATCCTGCTGTAAGCACGACTGCACATATCACTAAAAATGTAAAACAGTTCCCGACAATTTTCTCTGCCGTAGCATTATCTTTCTTACCCATATAAATAGCAGCCCTTGGTGCTCCACCCGAACCGGCAAGCATTGCAAATGCATTAAGAAGCATAAGAACCGGCGTAAATAAACCAACACCTGTAAGTGCATCTGCACCTATCTGTGGTATATGTCCTATATATATCCTGTCAACTATATTATAGAGCAAATTCACTACCTGAGCTACAACCGCTGGAATTGCAAGCTTTGCCATAAGCTTAGGTATACTGCCCTCACCTAAATTATTAATCATATTATTCTTCCTCAATCCATCTTGTTTCTTATCTCTTATTACTCCGTAATATCCATCTATATCTTGAACAATTGCAAAACATTCAAAATACACTTCTGAAATATTAACATATTCATCAAATGACTTAACCACCTGAACGCTGTCATTATCGATGTCTGAATAAAATATAATTGCGTGTCCATTTTTTACAGTGCTGTATAATGCTGTAACTGTTGGCAGTTTTTCGATATAATCAGCCCCATCAAATTTTCTCAGTTAACTTTTTACGTTCATCTGCAAGCCATGTTACAAACTGTTCCATACCTTCACCTGTCTTTGCACTTATTGGCATAATTATAGCATTTGGATTAAGTTCTTTAACATGATTAGTAAACTTCTGCATATCAAAATCAAATGCTTTCAGAGTATCTATCTTATTAACAAGTACAACATTACATACTGAGAACATAAGCGGATACTTAAGCGGCTTATCATCACCCTCAGGAACTGACAGTATCATAACATTACGGTGTGCCCCTGTATCGAACTCAGCAGGGCACACAAGATTACCTATATTTTCAAGAAATAGTATATCAAGGTCATCTACACCATACTCGCTTATTGCATCTGCCGTCATCTTGGCATCTATATGACACAAACCTCCGTTATGTATCTGCATTGTCTTTACACCAGTTGACTCTGCTACTCTTCTTGCATCTATATCAGACTCAATATCAACGTCCATCTCACCTATGCGGTAATCATCTTTAAGCATATTGATAAGTCTTGACAGCATAGTAGTCTTACCACTTCCCGGTGATGACATAATATTAACGAAAAACACCTTCTTATCATTTAACATACGGCGTGTCATATCCGCCTGATTATCATTCTTAGAATACACACTTTCATTTAATTTAATAACTCTGACTTCTGCCATCTTAATCTCCATTTCCAAACTACTATTTAATATAGTTATAGTCTAATAGTTTTTCACTATCTTTGTCAATATCAGTCTCTTTCATTAACTACATTTCATATAATTGTTTTTGATGTATAGAAAGAGGCGCCGCACTAATTTCTTAATGCGACACCCCTTTTTATTGTTACTATAAAATTGAGAAAGTTTTAATGTGAATCACTTATTATATTTACCTGATTGTTTATTTGTATATTACTTCTTATATCCAAATTCTGGAATATTGCTCCATCTGTTACGGAAGTAATGAGCTACCATCTTAGGCTTTCTATCCCTTGTGAATAAGCCTTTCTTGTTACCCTGTACTCTGAGTAAGCTCTGGCTTGTAGCAAAATCTGCAAAGTTCCATGCCTGCTCACCAACTACGAATTCGAATTCATCAAATACCTTATTGTTCATCTCATAATACTCAACCTGATATTCCTCTGTATACATAACAGATGTTGTATCGTGAAGTCCGCTGACAGTATCTGCACCATATTCTGTAAACATTACTGGCTTTCCAAGCTTGCCCCAGTCTGAAAGTTCCTTGCGAAGTCCTTTTTCAGAGATTTCAAGGTCTGGTCCACCAAAATACCAGCCATAATAACGGTTAAGGCATATAACATCGCTTAATTTAGAAGAACAATCAGTATCAGCAGTTGTTCCCTGAACACTTACTAATGTGCAAGGACGTTTCTGTGGATCGATTTCCTTTGCAAGGTCAAACAATGGTTTAAAGTAATCATATGCTCCCTCTGCTGCTGAGTCAGGCTCATTGGCAATACTCCACATAACAACACAGGCATGGTTCTTATCTCTTGAAATAAGGTCTCTTACAACATCCTTATGATGCTCCTGTGTCTGAACTCCGTGTTCTTTATCAAATGTACCGATTCTTTCTCCGCCAAAGTTAGCACCGCCACCAAACTGAAGGTTAACACCTACTGCTGTTGTTTCATCAATAACAACGATACCTTCCTCGTCACATAATCTCATCATCTCTTCACTGTATGGATAATGGCTTGTTCTGAAGCTGTTAGCATGCTGCCACTTCATAATAGATATATCCTTTGTGTTCATAGGAAGATTAATTCCTCGTCCATTAGGGAATGTATCCTCATGCTTTCCATAGCCCTTAAAGTAAAATGGTTTTTCATTAATAAGGAACTTAACTCCATCTACTCTTACGCTTCTTACACCATATGGAAGAGTATATACATCTTCTCCTGCTGTAACCTTTATCTGGTAAAGATAAGAATTTAATGGCTGCCATAGCTTTACATTCTCAAGCTCAAGCTTTCCCTGTGTTCCTGCTGCCTCTGCAACCTTGTTACCCTCAGCATCAAACACCTCAACCTTACAAGCCGTGCTATCCTTATCCACACCCTCAATATCAACAGCATAGTTAAGTACTGCTGATGGTGTTTCCTTTCCAAAGTCAATATCTGATGTTACTGTAATATCATTGATATAAGTTTTAGGTGTTGTGTATATCTTAACTGGTCTTGTGATACCGCAGTAGTTAAAGAAGTCAAAGTTAGGATTATTCTGAGGCTTTTCAGATGCTCCTGCACCCATTCCGCCCATCAGACCGCTCATCATGTTAGCCTTTCCACCAACTGGAAGAGTTGTGTAATCTATAACATTATTGACTGCGATTGTAAGAAGATTATCACCATCCTCTAATACATCATTTAACTCAACTTCAAATGGAAGGAAGCCACCCTTATGCTCACATATTAAATTACCATTAAGATAAATCTTTGCATAATGTGTTACTGCTGCACATCTTAATACAATTCTCTGGCTCTTTACATATGATGGAACTGAAATGTTTCTCTGATAGAATACCCATCCGTAATGATCCCTGAAATCAGCTCCTTCCTTTAAATCGTTGTATGAAGCTGGAACTGGCATAGTATCTGCATCCTTTAATGGTGCTTCATACCATTTCTCATCAAAGCCATTGCCATTGTCTAACTTAAAATCCCATACTCCACTTAAGTCACTTAATAATCTTGATTCTGTTAAAATTGGATATAACATAATTGATTCCTCCTGTAATTTTAAAATTTTGTATAATAATTTGTATAATAATTTTATTTTTCAGATGATGCCGGGGTCAGATGCCCCGACTTTATACCTACATATTGTTTTGCACTACGCATTTTTATTTCTCTTAATTCTAAGCTTTTCTGCATTCTCTTCAACTCTCTTCTTATTAAGAGGATATAAGAACCATAAAGCAAGTAAAAGTAATATCATTCCTCCCGCTGGTACAAGGCAGGTAATATTATATATTCCATCTACTACCTTTGGATCAAAGGCTGTTACTGAAGTATATCCTATTATTGAAAGAAGCACTCCTGATAAACCTGATGAACAAGCCTGTCCAAGCTTTCTTGCAAATGAATATACTGAATAAATTGTTCCATCCTGACGGACTCCAGTCTGAACCTCTGACTCATCAATTACATCTGTAATCATAGCCCATATAACCATATTGAACATTGAAGTTCCTATTGTAGCTACGATTATTAATCCTACCCATACCAATACATTGTGTGTATGAATTATGAATAATAGTATGAAGGAAGCTGCACTTATAAAGCATCCTATCATTGATAATTCTTTTTTACCTATCTTTGAAGCAAGCTTTACTATAAATGTTGAAAGTGCAAGTATAACAACTGTTCCTGCAAGACTTGCTATAGACATAGCCTTTATATTACCAAAGTAATTAGGATATACATAAGCATTCATGTTACTTAATGATAACTGTGCAAGTAAGAATACTAATGCACATACTATAATTCCTATTAATGACTTATTATGAACAAGCTGCTTAATAAGTTCCTTAAATGAGAACTTCTGTGTATTCTGTTCTACCTTAACTCTTTCTGTTGTCATATGATAGCAGAGCATATAACATATAACTGCGCCTATTGAACAGATTAATGCTCCAATCATCATCTTTTCACCAGATAATACTGAATTACCGGCTGCATCTGTATAATATACTACAAGTGGTAATATAACACCTATAGCTGTCTGTGCAAGTGTTGCACCAATTGTTCTCCAGTTAGAAAGTGATGTTCTGTCTGTTGGGTTATCTGAAATTGCAGATGCCATTGAACCATAAGGAATATTAACTCCTGTGTAACATACGCTTCCCCAGAGGAGATATGTGAAGAACATCCAGAATATCTTAAATCCCATTGGCATTCCCTTAAAATATGTTGCATACATCAGAAATGAAGCTACAGCAACCGGACCACACATACGTCTTATCCAAGGAGCGAACTTACCTTTCTTACCAGGTCTGCTTCTGTCTACTATCTGTCCCATTGTTACATCTGTTATGGCATCGACGAATCTTGCTGCCATCATCATAAGTCCTACAAGTGCTGCTGAAACTCCCATAACATCTGTATAGAACTTAAGTAAAAACATTGCTGATAACAAAAATGTAAAATCATTACCAAAATCGCCAAACATATAGCCCAGCTTATCTTTTATACCGAAAGGCTTTACCTTTCCATTAGTTTCTTTCATTGTATATCCTCCATTCTTATGCGAAATATATTTTGTATTCATCATTAATTGTTAAATAGTTTCTTTAAAGACGTCCTTAAATATTGTTCTGCATTTCGTTGTGCTGTTGTTTTCTATGGTTTTATAATACCCTTTTTAATTATTAACAGTTATTACTAAATTTAGTCTTTATAGTATAATTTTTACCTGTACAATTTTCACACTAAAAATTATACTATTGTATAATTAAATTGTACTAACATGTCAGTTGTGCTCATATTAACATGTTAGTGATTACATTTGAGACATGCTAGTTTTAAAGTTTATAATTGTTACAGATATAAATTTTTGTTTTATGCACATATCATAATTTTAAAAATTATTTTAAAAATAATAATTAATAGATAATATTTTATACAACTTATGCTATAATATGTAAATATAATGTAAAAATATAGCTTTGGGGGGAATATATATGGAATACAAAATATATTTAGATTATACAATCGAACTTTTATCGCAAATAAAAATTCCATCCTATATTATTGACGCTCCTTACACATGGGATAATCAAATTGATGGTGGACTTAGAAATAACATTTTCACCCAGAATACTTATATGAATAATCAAGAAAACTTCAGCCAGTTCATCAGCTCCTATAACAGGGATAATACTGCATTATTTATACATGACAGCTTTTCATGTGAATATATACATATTAAGCTTCCGGACAGCACAAGAATATTCATAGCAGGTCCATTCTCATATGAACGATTCACTAACCAGAGAATACTTGACTTATGTTCTTACAATTCAGTTCCTGTGCAGTATAATGAGTTTATGCAGCTGTACTACTCTGCTCTTCCAGTATTTGCTGATGAACGATGTATTACAGCTATTATAAGCTGTCTTTGCAGCAAGCTTTGGGGTAATAATTATACTATTGAAAAAAAACATATACTTAATAAGAATTTAACCCAGTATATGTATAAAGAAGAAGCACCTGAGCCTACAAAAAAATCTGTCGAAGCTCTGGAAATCCGCTATAAAAATGAAGCATTTCTTATGGAATGTATAGCACATGGAGATTATAAGTCTATTGAAAATATGGAGCGTCTTAACTCTTCTGATATAAAGCCACGCTTATCTGACTCTATACGTGACAGAAAGAACTTTATGATTATATTAAATACAATCTGCCGTAAAGCTGCACAGACTGCATATATACATCCGATACATCTTGATGAAATATCGCGCAAATTTGCAATTAAAATTGAAGACTGCACATCAATCGCACAGCTTGAAGTATTAGAAAATGAAATAACAAGAAAATACTGTCTTCTTGTCCAGTCACACTCATTACGGACATATAGCAAGCCTATACAGAATATAATCAACTATATATCCTTCAATCTCACAGCTGATTTAAGCCTTAACGCTTTATCAGAAGAGTTTATGTTAAACAGTAGTTATTTATCAACGCTCTTTAAAAAAGAAACCGGAGTAACTCTGACGAACTTCGTCAACAATAAAAGAATCGAGCATGCAATATATCTGCTCAACACAACACAGTCAGCTATTCAGGATATTGCCGCACAATGTGGCATCAACGATGTGAACTACTTTACCAAGCTTTTTAAAAAGCTTAAAAATATGACTCCTACGCAATACCGCGAAATGATACAACACAAATAAGCTATAAATTAAAAAAGGCTGACGTAATGATTGTATATTACGTCAGTCATTTTTATCTTTTTAATATAATGATACAAAAATATGCGGATATAAGGGGAATTTCTTTCATCTACTTCAATTTTTTTCAAAATATTCCGGATATATTCCCTTAAGCTTATCAAGTTCATTAAATATTCTGCTTATATGTGCTTTTATAACGCGAAGATACATTCTCTTATCTTTATTCCTTATCGCATCAATAAGCATATTATGCTCATCATTAGTCTTTACGCTTATGTTTTTATTTAACTCTGCAAGATATCTAATTCTGTTGTAATGGCTCATCTGTGTCTTTATTATATTCTTCGCAAGCTGTTCGCCGGAACATTCATATATTAATTGATGAAATTCATTATCTATCTCTATTCTTGGAATACTTTCTGTTTCTTCGTCATAATTAATAAGTCGATTATTAAGCTCTGCCATCTTATCAAGCATATCAGCACTTGCATTTTTAAAAATTGCATCAATCATCCCAATCTCAAGACTCTTTCTGACAAACCATTCCTGCTCTGAACGCTTACAATTAATACAGGCTACATACGTTCCAGACTGAGGTATAACCTTTAAAAGTCCTTCTTTCTCAAGATTAACTATTGCCTCTCTTGCAGGTGTCCTTGATACATTATATCTTAATGCAATCTTCTGGGCACTTATAGAATCTCCTGGCAAAACTTCAAAATTCATTATATCGTATTTTAATTTTTCATATGTTTCTTCATTTAATGATTTTTCCATAAAATTACAGCCTTTCTATATATAACAGCAATCTGCCATTAATATAAAAATATAAAACAATTAATAAAATAAATAGCAAAAGCCGTCCAGAACCAATATCCTGCATAATCTCTACAGCTCTGAACGGCACAATATGTTTATATTATATATAAGATAAGCATGTCAAACGTATATTATAACATCTGCATCACATTAAAGGTATTTCTTAAGCGTTTCTCTTATAGCACCTTTTCCTGATATTTCTTCGACAAACATTTCTTCAATCTTATCACCAATTCCTGCTTCATATAAATTTATACCAAATATATTAGCATTTGACAATAAGTTCTTAAGCTGACCCGTGTAAGATGATGACTCACCCCATACGATACCATCAAGCTGACATTTCAATTCATCAGCCATAGGGTCTGGGGATAATTCAAAAGCTTCACCATTATCATCAATGCCAAGAAGATACCTGCACCAGCCTGCAATCGCAAGCGGAATGGCAGTTAGTGCTCTGGCACTTCCATCCTTGGCAACATATGACTTTATAGTTTCACCATATCTTATGCCAACCTTCTGAGATGTATCTGTTGCAATTCTTTGTGGTGTATCAGGCATAAATGGATTAGGTATACGCACATTTATAACTTCATCTGCAAACTTCTCTGGGTCTATAATACCAGGATTAGTAACAACAGGCATACCCTCAACAAGCCCTATTCTTTTTACAAGCTCTGAAAGTTCCTTATCCTTCATCTCATCAGCTATAAGGTCATAGCCTAATACGCAGCCATATACTGCAAGTGCTGTATGCAATGGATTAAGACAGGTTGTAACCTTCATTCTCTCCACCTTGTTAACTGTATCCCTGTCCGTCATATATACTCCTGCCTTTTCAAGCTGTGGTCTTCCATTCGGAAATCTATCCTCTATAACAAGATACTGTGGTCCTTCTGCATTAACAAATGGAGCTATATAAGTTCTCTTTGATGTAATAACAGGGTCCATATCTTCAACCCCGGCTTCTTTTAACGACTCAGCCACAGTATCTGCTGGTCTTGGAGTAATCTTATCTATCATAGACCATGGGAAAGATATTGTATTTTCATCATTGACATATTGTACAAAATCTTCGCTAACAAAACCTTTTTTCTGCCATTCGCCTACCATATCTGTTATTGAATTTCTTAACTTTTCACCATTATGTGAGCAGTTATCCATAGACACAACTGCTAAAGGTGCCTTACATGTATTAAATCTTTCATATAAAAGTGCTGACACAACTGCCATAGCTGATGATGCCTTATCAGGACCATTATCTATATCACTTCTGATAAATGGAAAATACTCTCCCTTTGCATCGCGAAGTGCATATCCTTTTTCTGTTATTGTAAATGAAACCATCTGAAGCTGTGGACTTGCAAATATTTTCTTCAATCTTGACCACTCAGCATCTACTGATGACTGTGCCTTAACAGCCTCTGTAAGTGAACCTAATACTTTCTTATCAGTGCTTCCATCTTCCTTTAATGTAACAGCCATAACAAGATTGTCGAATGGCTTGTATATCTTATCAACTACATCATAATCAAATGTTTCAACACATGTAATTCCTTTATCTGACAATCCCTGCTCTAATAATGAGTCTGCTATTCCACCTATAAATATTCTGAAAATGTTGCCTATTCCGAAATGAACCCATACAGGTGCTTCCTTTGTAGCTGTTGCAACTTTTTCAACATCATATGATGGAAGCTTTATTCCAGCCTTCTCCCATGCTTCTTTATCTTTAATACCTTGTATTGAAAGTTTCATGCTAATCCTCCATTCCTATATACATATTCATATATAAAACCATATTCCCATACAAAATTTATTTGGCTGACTTATCTATAGCCTCCCACAGACCATTAAGATATGTGGCACCTAATGCTCTGTCATAAAGACCATATCCTGGCATAGCAACCTCATCCCATATCATTCTTCCATGGTCTGGTCTTATGACTCCGTCAAAGCCTGTATCATATAAAGTCTTCATAATCTTATACATATCTATAGATCCATCAGATGATAAATGTGCTGCCTCTTCAAAATCTCTTGGAGAGTTGTACTTAAGATTTCTTACATGTGCAAATGGAATTCTGCCTCTGCAGGCCTTAATAATCTCACATAAATCATTGTTCTGGTTAGAACCAAATGAACCTGTACACAACGTAATTCCATTATAAGGCTTATCAACAGCATCAAGAAGTCTTGTAACTGAGTCCTTACCTGTCATAATTCTTGGCAATCCGAATATTGGCCATGCTGGGTCATCTGGATGAATACCCATCTTTATATCATATTTTTCACATACAGGTCCGATTGCTTCAAGGAAATATACAAGATTATTAAACAGCTTTTCTGCATCCACATCACTATACATTTCAAAAAGTTCTTTTAATCTGTCAAGTCTTTCCGGCTCCCATCCCGGCATAACAAAACCATTAGACATCTTCTCAACTGACTCTTTCATATGTTCAGGATCAATCATATCTACAGTATCCTGATTATAAGCAAGAACTGTTGAACCATCTTCCCTTACTCTTGCAAGCTCAGAACGTGTCCAGTCAAACACTGGCATAAAGTTGTAACATACCATATGAATGTCAGCTTCGCCAAGAGCCTGTAATGTCTTAATATAATTATCAATATGTTCATCTCTCTTAGCTGTACCTATCTTAATATCATCTGATACATTAACAGACTCAATACCGGCTATTCCAAGACCAGCATCACATACTACCTTCTTAAGTTCAGCTATCTCCTCAGGCAGCCATAACTCTCCCGCCTGCTTTCCAAATAGTGTTGTAATAACATTCTTAACTCCAGGTATCTGTCTTATCTGTTTAAGTGTTACACTGTCATAACCTGGTCCATACCATCTTAATGTCATATCCATAATGCTAAATCCTCCTTAAATTAAAATATAATCAAAAAATCACTTTATTATAGATGTACTTCGTATTATTAATTAATTCGTACTCCAATTATCTATAAATATTATGCTGCATAATTACTTTGATGTCATCATACTAACATGTTAGTGCTGACATGTCAATCAATTTTTTTAATTTATTTTATATTCTTATATTCTCACTCATATACTATACCTTATAATATAAAAAAGACGTGTGAAAAATTTCTATTTTTCACACGCCATTAAAACTATATTATTATAAACACCTGAATATACTGCCTCTGAATATATTCTGCCAATCATAATATTCTGTTTGATATTATTTGTCAGCTTTTCTTTCTGTTATTTTTTATTATTATCCGTTAGTTCTCCTTTTCTTACTGCTAATAGCCATACATACTGTCATTCCTCCAACAGATAACATAAGAAGCCATACAAATATACTGTTATTGTCAGCTGTATCCGGGGTTTCTTTCACTTCTGCAGCGGTATCATTAGCACCAGCACTGCCTGAGCCTGCTCCTGTATCATTCGAACCTGCATCACCTGAGCCTGCTCCTGTACCATTCGAACCTGCATCACCTGAACCTGCTCCGGTATCATTCGAACCCACATCACCTGAACCTGCTCCTGTATCATTCGAACCTGCATCACCTGAGCCTGCTCCATTTGAATTATTATTATCAGCTATCTTGGCAATTACTGTATCTGCTTTCTGTATCTCGACATAGCCATTGTCTTCTACATAATATCTGTCACAATCTTCACAATGCCAGTATTCAATATTACCTTCTTCTGCCTTAGTTGCCGCCTTTCCTTCTACTAACTTTAAACCTTTATGCACACCAAGATTATATGTTCCATATTCCTCATTACAGATTGCACACTGTGCTTTCTGTATACAGGTTGCCTCTCCACCTGTATGCTGACAATGATAAGCACATATCTTGCATACTCCTGCCTCCCAGATATGTTCCTCTCTTGCTGATACCTCTAAGCCACAACAATCATAGGCTTTCTTGTGTGTATCTTCGGTCTGCACCCACTCTGGATTTCCTGTATGCTTTGAAGGCTCTTTATCTGTGTATTCCATACCACAGTTTTCACATATTGCACCACTTGTACAATTAGCTTCCCCTCCTGTATGTACACATTTATAATCACAGATTTCGCATACACCGTCTTTCCACTTATGATTTTCTTTAACTAATGTTACTTTACCACAGCAGGTATATTTCTTCTCGTGTGTTGTTGATGTCTTAATATATTCCTCCGTTCCAGTATGATTATTGGCATCTACTTTTCCATAAGGAAGCTTACAAATAGCACAGACTGCTTTTTCTGTACAGGTTGCCTCTCCACCTGTATGTTCACAGCCATATCCACATACACTGCAATGTCCATTTTCCCACTTATGACTTTCAACAGCTTCATATTCAGCACCACAACATTCATATTTCTTCTGGTGTGTACCCTCCGTCTGCACCCATTCAACACTTCCACTGTGGTTAGATGGATTTAACGCACCATATTCTGAATTACAATATGTACATACAGCTTTTTTAGTACATGTTGCTTCTCCGCCTTCACAATCCTTAGTTTCTTCTGCTGTACAGCCCTGTATTGTACACTTTCTTGTATGTGTGCCATCACCATTAGACTTCCACTCACCATAAGTATGTTCTGCTTTAGCCGCTGTAACAATCTGTCCACATTCACATATTACAGGTGTTGTACAATCTCCATCGTCTGTACCACTATGCTCTGTCTTAGTACTTGTTACTTCACAGCCATCATTCTCACATACTTTCCAATGGTAAGTATCATCTTTTGACCAGCTATCACTGTACTTATGACTTGTCTGTGCAGGAAATACCTTGCCACAGATAGTACAAACAGAATCTTTAGTACAATCGTTGCTGTTAGGTATATGATTTTCCAGTACCTTTATATAAAGCTGCACATTACAGCCATTATTATCTATTAATTTAATAGTCTGTTCTTTATCAGCATATGAGACAGTATAATAACCATTACTATCTGGTGTCAGCTTCTTATCATCAACTCTTACCTCTGTATAAGCCGGATCAGTTACTTTGAATCGTACTTCTTCACAATAATGACCATCATTAATAATTCCATCTACCAAACGATCTGGCTTATATTTAGCACTATAATAATATCGCAGCCTGATTGTACCTGATTCAAATATACCCTTTTTGCCATATTCCGCATTAATAAGATCATAATAAGATGAAATATTAAGATTCTGTGGCACAACAAACCCTGTTCCTACTGTACCATATAGCGTAATCGACTCTCTTAATGGTGTCTCAAAACTGCTATTACCATAACCATCTGTCCTCAGATAATCAATAATTACTCTTCCTTTTTCTTCTGGCACTGATACCTGCAATGAACTCTCCTTGTCTACAAGAATCATTGTCGTATACGCCGGCACTTTTACAGTCGAACCACTGACTTCACCAAGTGATACTAAACCGGCACTTTCCCCATTAGCAATAATCACCCAGTCTGCGGCCTCTCTTGAAGCTGGAATTGCAATCTCTTTATCATCAGCTGTATCATTATTCAATACTGCCATAGTGCTCCATTCACCTTCTGTTGTATTAGTCAGTACATAAGCTTCTTTATTATTACTAATATTCTGACTATCGGCAAGTGGTGAAAAGGCTTTTCTAATATCCATAAGACCTCTATAATAAGATACTACATCTGTATAATCTATACATTTCTGCCATTCAATCACTGACTTGTCCTGCTGTGTTGTTCCTTCAACACTACTGCACATTTCTTCTCCTGCATCCATATATAATATTCCTGGTGTTGCATATTTCATTGCAGCCTGCTGTTTATACATTTTTATTGCTTTTTCATTTCTTGCTCCATATGTGCTTCCATTAATAGAACTAATTATATTATCATATATAGATGTCTTATTCTGTCTATCTGTCTTGGTATAATTATCGCCCCATATAACAAGTCTGGGATCTGTCTTTGCAACATTTTCTTTTACTTCATCTAACCATTTATCCAGTCTTGAATGATATGCTTTTGTGTCAAAGCAGTCAACTAAATCTATTGAAAATCCATCTATATGATATACCTCTGCCCAGTATTTCATGGAATTTTCAACATATTTACGATACATTGCACGCTCCGTGGCACACTCATTGTCATAATCAGTTGTAGTGTAATAAGTTCCATTCGTATTATGTCTGTAATAATAACCAGGAACTACTTTTTCAAATACAGACTCTGTTGGTGTAACCGTATGCGTATATGGCATTTCCATTACAACTGAAATTCCCGCGTTATGAAGTGCCTGAATCATTGCTTTACATTCTTTTATTATTGCTTCACTATTTGATGCATCAGAAGCATAATCCGGCTCCGGTGCATTAAAATTCGCAACTACATATTCATCGTCAGAAGCATAATCTGAAAATGGTGCAAGTTGTACGGTTGTAACACCTAATTCTTTAAGATAATCAATACCTGATGACAATTCACCTGCATTATTTACAGTTGCACCTTTTTCTGTAAATGCACTGTATTTGCCATTTGATGTCGTACCTGATGATGTATCTGTTGAAAAATCTTTAATACTTACTTTGTATACATTATTAGCTTTGGCTGTATCTACATATATATGCTTATCATTCTCCCATCCATCTGGAGATACCATATCCGGATCTGTAATATAAGAGCGCTTGCCATCTGCACTTACAGCTATTGAGTATGGGTCTGCAACCTGATATGTTGTATCGTGCGCACCCGTTATGTCTGTCGTAGAAATTGTATAATTGTAATAGAATCCTCTCCAGTCTCCTATAAGTGTTAATGTCCATACACCTGTCCACACATCTCTATTTCCATTAGCGAACATTTTTTCCAATGTAAATGATCCAACTTTAGATGACTCATCGTCATCATTCACACCTTTTCTGTAAATATTAACTTTTATATACGTTGCACTTGGTGCCCATATTTTAAAAGTTGTATAATCTTCAGTAGCCTCTATCCCAAGGTCTGAACCTTCATAAGTATAATTCTCATCAATATCGTCAGCACACTTATCATACCGATTATAAGTTCTCTTAGATGCCCTGCTGTTCTGGTTTGCAGCCGAACCTGCCACAGGTGCATTGGAGATAATCATACCTGCAGCTAATACCACTGCTATTATTTTTTTCAAATATTTCATAAACTCTCCTTTCTCTTATCGTACTTTCCCTGCAATAAAAACGTATGCAGTCTTTAAAAATATTACGAAAGCTTTATATGTTGGCATTATTATACAATAAAAAAACACAAAAAAAATGCCATCTGCGCGAAATGACATTTTTCTTGCGCGAATGACATATTTTTCTCAATATTCATTATATATGCAGTAAATTTTATTAAAATATGTTGTGGAACAGTATAAATTTTACTTATATATTATATTTATATACTATGCTTCATATGTATATATATCACATTTTCTATTAATACGACCGTTTCTAAACACTAATATGTGTTCTTTATATGTAATTGAGTCCTTGGAATACATAAATGGTTCTTCCCTGTATAACAGACACTCATATCCTGCTTCTTTGTATCTATCCAGTGCCTTAAGAGCCTTATTATGAACTATCTTATACTGTGCTTCCTCGTCACTGTTAAACGTCCTTTTGACATAATTGTCAGCTTCGTTCCGCACATCCATAATAAGCTTATCTATAAATCTGCTATGTGCCTTTCTATGAAACATAGCCGCAATAATATTACACTTAATTATGTCCGGTTTATTCAAATAGCATTTAAGCATACCTGCCATACGTTTATCGCCAACACTCACTGCCATATCTACAAGATAATTCACTGCGTCAGAATAAACTGCATCGGGATATGGCACATAATAAGCTTCTGGCACTGATTTATACTTCTTAATAGGTGGAAAATCTGCAAGCTGCATAAATATAAGCTCCTTACTGGTACAAGATGAGCTTCCAAGATATCTGTATTTATCCCTGACATCTGCAAGCTGATACTCCAGTTGTCTTAAATACTCATATCCCTTAACCCAGAAATGTCCCATACTGCCATAATTAAAATATGTAGTCTTAATACCTAGCTTATTAAATCTTATTGTAAATATATTCTCGCCGCCCTGATTAACTATAAGCATATATCCGTCGCTAAGTGTTTCTATTCCAGCTACCTGTTCGCAGTCAATATTCTTATATTCTCCTGTCATTATAGAGTTCTCAAAAACAAAATAACTTTCGACTGAATCATTCATAAGATAAGCTGCGTATATATCATCTTCACCTTCCATATAAACAGGCTCGAACACACTAAGTTCAAATACCTGTGCAAGCTTTACAAACTCCTCTGGCATATCCTTAGTCAGCCCGTCAAGATATTCCATATAATATTCTATGTTATCAATCATTATTAATCTTACACCTGTTATTTACATATTTGTCATATTAATTATGTCTGATTTATTCAAAAAAATCAACTATCTTTCCATAACCACTATTTTATTAGACATACCGTGCACTGCGGGAATTATTCCAAGCACATTATAAACAGGCATAATCACTTTCATACCCTCGACCAGACTTACATCTCGCTTCCAGTTAAATGCTGGCACAATCTGCTGTAGATCTTTTCCATTTTTAACACCCCAGCTAAACTTGGCATTACTGCCTTCTATCGATTTTTCCTTCATATGCTTTACAAAAAATGGTGACATAGTTTCGATCATTACTGTTGACTTATTAAAGGCTTTTTCTATAATCGAAAATATCTGTCTTATGTCATTCTCGTGTAAATACATTGACAAACCTTCTATGATTACAAGCACATTTTCTTTATTATATTCAATATCATCTGTATATGAAATGTCCATTGCAGACTTGGCAATCTGGTATACAGGACCATTTTCTGTCAGAAAACGCTTTCTTATCTCAATTGTTTCTGGCAAATCAATATTGTACCAGTGCTTATATTTTCCCTGCATACGATAACATCTTGTGTCCATTCCACAGCCAATATTGACAACAACCGTATCAGAATGAGTATCCAGATATTCCCCTACCATCTTATCAAGTACAATAGTTCTTGCAATCACACCACTAGCCATAGTCTTATCATTATCTGCTTTGGAAAAATCGTAATCAAGCTTTTCCACTATCTCTACAGCTATGTCATCTTTGATTTTGGCATTATTCTTTTGGGTTTCCTTCGCCCTTGCATATAATGTCTGAATCATTGTTTCAGGAACACCGGTTATCTTTACTTTCTCTTTCATACCATATACTCCTTAAGCTTTTCTTATAACGCAGTGCATTCTCATACCTTTGCGTATCTCGAACTTTTCCACCTTAAGACCTGCCTTTTTGCAGCACTCCATAACTGTTTTTCTTCTGGCAGCCCTTACATCGCCATGCCCCAGCATATTAGCAATAGGAAGCTCTATATTATCCATAAACCACAAAAGCAGCCTGTTATCACTTGTCACATTTCTAAGTATTAATCTTCCTCCCGGACGAAGACATCTTTTCACGCTGTCAAAAAATGCCTGCGGATTATGATAATGGTGGAAACTGTTGGAACATATTATTACGTCAAAAGCATTTTCATCAAAAGGAAAATTCTCACAATCACCAACAACAAATTCTGCATTAGGAATATTCTTCTTCCTTGCCTGTTCTATCATCGCTGGTGTTAAATCAAGTCCTGTGTAATGGCGGTCTGGATATCTTTCTGCCACTTTTGTAAATTCATCAATTGACATTTTCTTATATTCTTCGTTAGTCATATTCAGCCCTCCTCATTTAAACAAATATATTATTAGTTTATATTTAATTAATCCTTTTTCTCTTCATTCAATAAACTCTTTATATTAGCAAATTAGTCTTAATACATCATAATCATAATTAATGAACTGAGCACTCCAACAACTGCAAATACTGGAATCATCGGAATACATACTTTTATATGAAACCATTTCTGATGATATTCCTTGTCCATATGCTCAGTTCCTGGAAGTCTTATTTTCTTGATATTGGCAAACAGTACCCAATCAAGGAAAAAGGTATCCCACGCAAATAATGCCAATGCATATACATATGTAAGCAGCAACCCCTGAATAAATGTCTTAGCTCCCGCAAGATGTAACATCCACGCAAATATAAACATAAATGCTATGAGTGCAACAACTTTTTTAACCAGCATTATAGCATTTAACTTTTCTTTAACCGCCTCTTTATGCTGTGACTTATAATATGCTTCCTGTATTTCTGGCGGATAATCACTTATAAATGACAATGGAGTGATAAATAATAAACCAATAACCAGAAATGCAAATATTAAAAACATAATCAAAAGTTCTGTGATTATAACTGTAATATTCATAGACTTCACTCCTTTTCACACTGCATTTGTTAGTTATATCTAACTCTATTTTATAATACTCTATTTGAGTGATATTTTCAATATTGCCTGACCATACTTTCGGGCTGATTTAAAATAGTATAAAAAATAGCCATTTAGAATTTAATCCAAATGGCTTATATAAGTTTAATTATTTATATTGTAGCAATAATTGTGAAAGTTGATTTAATAAATCTCTGCCTGCTGTCTTCTATATGTATCATTATCCTTCTGATTTAATTCAATCTCAACCTGATTAAGTCTTTGTTTCAATTCCTTCATTCTGTTTTCATCGCCTGCGACAGCATTGACCTGCTGTTCAAGCTGCTGTTTTTTCATTTTGAGTTTTTCAATCTCCTTGTCAACATTATCTGTATTTGTTGTACATTTTTCTGCTTTTGTGGCTGGCTCATCTTTAGAATTTGCCTCTTTTTCTGACTTACTATCTGCCTCCTTCTGCTTTTCGTAATCATCAACCATTGACGGATTTTTCTTCACAGCACCAGCATACCAATTTGTAATATATTTCAATTCGTTAAGCTGCCTATCCTCATTGCTGCTCTCTTTACTGATTTTCTGATATTTTGTGTATGCGTCACTGTCCATTGTTTTCATCATATCAAGTGCATTTGTGGTCTTAAGATTACTGCTATAATTTTGATTGCTGTCTTTCTTCGTCACGTTATCTGTTGTAAGGTCTATAGAATTGTCAATCTGTGTAATTTCTTTCTGGAATTCTTTATTTCTGTTTTCAATTGCATCACGCTGTTCCTGTGTTATGCTATCATCCACTACACCTTTTCTGCTTTCTACAAGTGCAGCCATTCCATCACCTGAAAATTCTACAATTACACCATCTTCATACTGTGAGCTGATATCCTTCATTGCCTGCAAGGTTTCTTCCCTTGACATCTTATCCATAACCTTGTTGCCATTCTCATCTGTTGTATTGAATTCATACTTTACGAGAGTGTCTTTCTTATATGCACCATTTCCATATGAAGTAATATCTGTTGTTCCTCTGTAAAACTGACTGTAATTAATATTCATAATTACTTACTCCTTTACTTTATCTTTTATTAAATTCCAAACATATGCTGCAATTTACCTATCATATCATTTGACTTTTCGTTAACAGCTTCCGGTTGATTTCTTAATTCATATCTGTTTTCATAGTAATTATTCAAGCAGCCTTTAAGTTGGTCATAAAATGAATTTTTATCTATTTCATCATTTAAAAACTTACCACATAAACCAGTAATTTCTGTTTTCTCATTCTTATAGAAAGATTTTTCATCTGAAATTATCTCTGACTTATACTTATAAGATTCTGTTTTACTTCCTATTCCAACAACCATATAATCAGGTGTCATTCTCTCCATAATCGAATTACGTGCCGACTCATTAAAATGAACATACTCATCAATCATATCTGAAAAACCAGCCTGCAACTGCTCTGGAACATACATTTTATTTATTTTGTTTAATCCTGCTTCACTTGCACTTAATAAAAATACCGATTCAAATGAAGTACCACGATATCCTTCCTTGGAATTCATATCGTCTACCTCTGATACCATTGTGCCAATCTGTTCTTTCAATGTATTTCTTTCATCTTCTGATAAATATTCTGCCGCATTTTCATCTATCCATTTTTCAAAAACCTCAGCCTGATTTTCAGAATGTCCCTCAAAAACGCTCCTATCTCCAGAAATAGAAGATGCTTTTAATTCTAACTTAAACAAATTCTCGCACTTGTATTCTGCTGGTATTTCTTTTATATCTCCATTAATTGACGAAAAATGCATTGCCTGAAAGTCCGAGATTTTATCACGGGCAGCCTTAACTAATTTTTTAGCAGATTCGCTGATTGTCACATCATCTTCAGAAAAAATATTTTTAGAAATCTCTTCTTTCTTCTGAACATTATTTTTTACAACCTCTGGATTATTAATATACCTATTTCCTTGAACTTTCATAACTTTCTCCTAAGCTTATATACTCACATTACCTGAACCTGTTGTAGTTTCGTATTCAACGACTTTATTCATCTTATCTATAAAATATTTTTTAATATAATATTTGTTTTGATGTAATATTTCTTTTAAAGTAATCCATATATTTCCTCAAAATATTTGTTTCATATAATGCAGCATCATAAGACCCACTTTTATATAAATGAGATATACATTTGTTAAAATCGTCAATATAATTTTCCTTTTACTATTGGATTATCGTCAGTTGAGTCCTCTGCATAATTCAACGCATACTGCCGTCCCATATTATTAGCACCAAATCCCAATTCCCCTATATGAATAACGCTGGGCGGTGTTAACTGTTTATTCACGTTCTCTGCAAATGTGTTTTGAATATTCTGTCTGCGATATGCTGCTGCATTATAGCCATATGTATATACAGAATTAGAATTGATACTTATCATAATGACACCTCTCTTAATTATTCAATTCTCCGCTTTATTTTATTATCACTTATAGCCTCTATTTCTTTTATCGGATAAAATAATCCATTTTACAGCACTATGTCACCAAACGACCATATCAAGCACACAAATACCATACATTTACAGGATAACGATAGCCTTGAATTCATTATCATCACAGGAAAGCACCATATCACCACCATATTTATCAACAACTGCTTTTACATTCAGAAGACCCATTCCGTGTTCAGCGCCTCTTTTGCTCTTTATCATATCATTTTCAATTCTCACCTTTTCTGTAACTGGATTTCTTACCGCCAATATAAGTTTATCGTCTTCGCACTCCAATTTCAGATGAATTACAGCTTTTCCTGTGTTTTTAAGCACCCTCTCACTTTCCCGTATTGCATTATCCAGCAAATTAGAGAGCAGAATAACTATTTCTTCCTCCTCCAGATTAATCTTATTCATATCACCCACCTTTAAGATAAGCGCAATATATTTCTCCTGCATACTACGATACTTCTGGTTCAGAACAGCATTGACCACCGGATGGTTTGTGTTAATCGCCGACATATCAACCGCTATGCTTTCTGTTAATTTCTGTGTAAATGAAAGTGCCTCATCTGTGTGCCCATTTTTTAGTAACGTCTGAATTGTAGCAAGCTGATTTTTATAATCGTGCATTTTCTTTCGCTGACGATTATATATTTCTTCCCTGTCCTGATAATCTGCAATCCTGTTTTTCTGGTTTTGTTCTGTGAGCACAGCAATTTTTATTTTTTCTTCTTTCTCTACAGTATCCTGCATAAAATCCATAATGATAAGATTAATCACAACCAGTCCTACAGACAGAAATAAAAATATCTCCGGCACATTATCATTTTCAAAATAATACATAAAAATAAAACATATAATCGTAAATATAGGTACACAGACAAATTGCAGCCATTACTTTCCTGTAATCAGACTATAGCTTTTTCTTGTTTTAATGAACTTTCTGATAAATAGAAGCAGAATTATCCATACTGTCTTTGATATCAATGCCTGTAAAAACCATTTTCCTTGAATTATTGCTCCACCACTAAGTGCAACAGCTATATAATCAATCATTGCCATCATTACATAACTGATAATTGAAAATAAAAAACTCTGCCGGAAGGAAACATTGTAATAAGCCAAATTCATTAAAGCTAAACCAAGTATAATCGGTATACATTTAAACATTCCAATCCATATGCCTGTTATCGCCAGCAGGTAAAATACTACACAATACGCCAAAAATCCGTATCTGTTCCTATACTTTCCCTCTCTTTTTTCCATAAATGTATCCGAAAAATATAGTGTTCCTTTTACTTCCAGCATTTCCACAATAAATGATAATATCCAGAACGTCATATCAATCTCCATTTCTGTATTTTCCATACATTTTAATTCTGTGTAAAAACGCAAATTCTGTATGTTTAAAAATCTTTTTTCCACGCTATTCTGCTCCCTTATACAGCATATATTCCCTCTTTACCTGTGCATAACGTGCCTTGGAAACGGATATATTCTTTCCTGTGGTAAGTGTCATAATATAACTGCTGATTTTCACAATGTATCTCATATTTACAAGAAAGCTCAAGTGCGCCCGCACAAACCCCATATCCTTCAATTCATTTTCCAGTTCATCCAGTTTTTTATAAATCTGAAATGTGCCCTTTTCTGTGTAAAATACATTTTTATGCCGTTGTGTTTCTATATAAATGATGTCGTCTATATGAAGTTTTATTATTCCCTCTACGAAATGAAATTCAAGAATTTTACTGTTCTTTTTTATTTCTGCAATAAGGTCATCCATACATTCCTCTATTGTATCTGCAAGATTATCTTTTAGAAGAAAATGGCTTGCCTTCACCTTATACCCATCCAGCACATAATTCATATACGCTGTTACCAGTACGACTAGAGGTGTGGGATATTTTTCTTTGATTTTCTTAGCTGTTTTAAGCCCATCTATCCCCTGCATATTGATATCGAGAAATAACAACTGACACTCTCCAAGTGCAAATGCTAATATAAGAATGTAGGAAATATGGCATATAAAAATGTCAGAAAACCTACATTCTTATTTTGTATTTTTAGGTGTATTGTTACACTTCCTTATGGAGGTGAACACTGCATGAAAAACAATCTTAAAGGAGAACTGGCAGTTATGGATAGTCTTGATATCAAGCCCAACTATGCTGCTCTGGGAAGAAAGTATGGTATGGACTGGCGGACAGTTAAAAAATACCACAATGGTTATGAAGGGAGGCCTGATAAGCGAAACAAGGGAAGTAAATTAGATGAATACAGGAATGAAATAAAAGACAAACTGGCTATCAAAAGAATTACTGTTCAGGGGGTATATCAGTTCATGTTAAAAAAATATGGTGTAAACCGAATATGTTCATATTCAAACTTCAACAGATATGTCACTGTCAACAAACTGAAACCTAAAGCCGGAACACAAGGGCACCCAAGATTTGAAAAAAATCCTGGAGAACAGGCACAGGTAGATTGGAAGGAGGATATCAGCATTACTAACATATATGGCGAGAAATTCGTTATAAACGTTCTGCATACAACACTGAAATATTCAAGATATGCCCATCTTGAAATGACCGCACAAAAAAGATTTGATGATGTTGCAAGAGGACTTATTAATAGTTTCAGAAAGTTTGGAGGCGTTCCAAAAGAATTACTTTTTGACAACATGGCGACAGTTTCCAATACAAATGTAACACCCAAAAAGCCTACAGTTTCCATCATGCAGATGGCAAAAGACTTTGGCTTTAAAGTGCGGCTGTGTAAAGCACGCTCACCGCAGACTAAAGGAACTGTAGAAGCAAGAAATAAGATAATTGACTGTGTCAGAGCTTATGAAGGTGAGTTTGAAACAATAGAAGAACTGGAAGTGCTTATCAGTGCAGTTAATAAAGATATGAACATATCAATTAATCAGGAAACAAAAATGTCTCCAACAGCACTTTTTTACAAAGAAAAAGAGTACCTGAAGCCGCTTCCGCATAAAAGTTTCATTGACACCTATCTCACACCAAACAGATACAGAGTGTCATCTGAAGCACTTATACGCTTTAATGGCAACAGATACTCAGTTGACCCAAAGCTCATTGGCGAAGAAGTTACAGCGGACTGCTTGGACAACAAGCTTTACATCTATTATAACGGAAAACTTGTAACTATTCACGCATTAAATAATAATCCTGTCAATTATAAAAAACACCACTATGAACAGCTTATGAAAGGCAGAATCAATGATACGGACATGGAAACAGTAATTACAGGAAATCTAAAGATGATGGACAGATTATTAGACAGCCGGAAAGTCACTGTGACCGAAAAAGAGGCCGTAAAATCTGAGGAAGCGCTTATAGCCTATATTAATCAGAGTGATTATGGAAGATGGATTATAAATAATTATGCACATTTGTCAGACACAGATAAAAGAACCTTTAGAAAAGGCATAAATGAAGTGCTTCCGTACATTGCTGACAGGGAACTATTCATATCCCACATCAAATATTCCATGAAATCAGATATGTGCAGAAATCTTGCATATGACTGTGTTATGAAAGACTGCATTCACATGGATAATTCGCCATCAATTCTTCGCAAAGATGGATTTGAGTTCCTTTATGATAAGTACAAAGACAAGATATATAAGGATATGGAACAAAAGGCAAAAGACTGGGGACTGGATGGTCAGAAAGAAGTAATACATTCTGAAAATTCCAATGAACCAGACAGGAGCATATCCCTGACTGCCGAACTTCCATTCGATACCGCCAAGGAGGACTGATGAATACATATAACAACTTAATAAATAATCTTGAAGCTCTTGAATTATTCAGATTCAAAGAAAATATAGACACATATCTGGATATGATTGCGGATGGAGAAAAAACAGCTCTGGATGCTTTATGTGAGCTTACAGACAGTGAAATTGATTTCAGAAAACAGCAGACAATAACAGGCTGTGTAAAGGTAGCTAATTTCCCATTTTTTAAGGAGAGTAGTGAATTCGATTTCAGTTTCCAGCCATCATTGGATAAGTCCAAAATCATGGATCTTATGACACTGCGATTTATAGAAAATGCTGAGAATATCATATTCTGCGGGACTCCGGGAGCAGGCAAAACAAATCTTGCAGTATCAATCGGGATAGAAGCTGCAAAACACAGATACTGCGTATATTTTATAACATTTCAGGATTTAATATCACAGCTAAAAAAAGCAGCTTCAGAAAACAGACTTGAGACAAGAATCAAATGGTTCTGCAGATACAAGATTCTGATAATAGATGAACTTGGTTATCAGAAGATGGATGTTGATTCAGCCAATCTATTCTTTAATCTCATAGCCAAGCGATATGAGAAGCTGTCAACAGTAATAACAACTAACAGTCCATTTTCCAAGTGGTCTGATATATTTCAGGAACCAGTACTAACTAATGCTCTGCTTGACAGACTGCTTCATCACTGCTCTGTGATAAACATAAATGGGCCATCCTACAGACTAAAGGATCAGATGCAGTATATGATTGAGGAAAATTAAGTTACATAAAATATCATATAAGCGTGTAGGTTTTCCTACATTCTTATATGATAAAAAACCTACAATTTTATATTGACATTTACACTCCAAGTACAGACTGACTTTCACATAACTGCTCTCCCGAAGCATACTCTGTAATATTAAAATCATAATTCTTTTTCTTAGCATATTCTGATAACAAGTTAACCAGATTATTTCTGTCATCTTTTCTGTCATCACAAATAATAATATTCATTTTCTTTTATCCTGCCTTTTTATTACATAACGCACTGCACCAAATGACTATTTTTTGCACAGAACGACTATTGCCTATATAACACAAAAGCACTGTATCCCAAGTTACTTGAAATACAATGCTTTATATGTTTCTTTGTATTATATCGGTAGGTGTTGCCGATATTATTACTATTCAATTTTTTCATTTACCTATAGACTTTATCATTAATACTTTTTGTATTACACCGTTAAAATAACTTTTTTATTTTATAGCTGTAACTCTGTATGACATACTTATATAGTATATAACCATTTCAATAGGCACTAACACTTACTTTATAACTTTAGACAATAATTATTTACTCACAAATCTTCATTGATATAAATTCCACAAAAACATACTATTATACATATCATAGGAAATAGTCCTATCTTTTCTCATAACAATATTACTTAAATTTTCTATTAATGATACAAACAATACAATCATATTACTTATAACTCTAACTATTTCATAACTATGCCTGCCACAAAACTGATATTATAAATTAAACAGTTGTGATATTTTTACTCCATAATAAAAGAACTCCAATAATTTATTATTTTATCATAGGAAACCTAAAAGCTTTTGTTTAGTTAACAGTTTGCTTTGTCCCACACAATTTTTTCACTATTATCTAATTGAATAAATAACGAGTTATAAAAACAGGGATCTAGTTTTCTTTTCATAATCTGATATACTTTTTCCTCATGTGTAGACATAATAATCTGACAGTCCTGTCTTTCTAAAATACAACGAATCATATCTGTGAAACCTAAAATATTCATATCATCAAAATGTCCGATTGGATCATCAATACAAATTGTTTTTATAGGTAAATTATTAACTGACAATGCTCTTCCAAAGAAAGAACTGAACGCAACTGTATTGAGTTGTGCTGTGCTAAAATAAGTTTCTGGTCTATAAAATTCTTTAACGGATTCTTCCTTCTCACATACTTCAATAAATAATTGTGGCTCATCTTTTTCATTAAAATTCAAATGATATATAACATTTTTCATAATTTCATGTGGATCAATTTTTTGATATATTTCATTCATAATCGCTTGACTGAAATAATTTTTTAATTTAATTTCTAATTCATCTTTTTGTTTTTCATAAATTCCTTTTACTTTCTGAATTTGTAATGCTTTATCGTTCCTATTCATATTTTCACTTTCTATCATATTATATATCGTTGTATATTTTTCAAAATATATTCTTGCGCCGTTTTCTTCTTTCATTTCATATAGTAATTCTAATTGTGCTTCATAATTCTTTTTTTCATTTTCCCATGTATTTATACTTTTTTTCATTCCCTCTGGAGAAAAATTTTCAAAAATACTAGCTTGTTTTTTTAGGCTTTGCAAATTCTCAATTTCTATATCACATTCAGAAATTTTTTGTTTTATATCTGTTTCGTCTATTTGCATATAATCTTTATATTGTACCAAATCATTCTGCCTCTTTTCCTTTTCAGCTTTCAGAAATTCAATACGTTCTTCCAAAGAATTTCTTTCAAATTCCACATCAAAATCATCAGCTTTCTCCATCAAGAATAGAATCATTGAATATAATTTGCTATTATCTATAATACTTTCTTTTTGCCTAATTTTAGTCTCAATATGCTCCTTATTGTTTTTCATTATTATATGCAAATCTTCTATCCTCTTTTTTAATTCATCCCTATATAATTGCAATTTTTTACATTCTACTTCTTGGTTTTCTATCCATATTTTCCATTTTTCCATTGAATACTCATTTAAAATAATATCTTGATTTTCTAACCATTCTTTATTTGATTCTATCTCCTTCTTTAAATAATCTATTTGTATTTCCAACTTTTCCAACTGGATCTCTTTATTGTTTTTTTCACGTTCATATATCATTATCTGATCTATTAATTTTACTTGTTTATTTTCCTTTTTGGAAAAAAATATATTATAAAATTCTTCATACTCAATATCTAACTTATTTATATCATTAATTATCCTCTGTCTCTTTTCCATACTTTCTTTTTCAGTTGATCTTCCAACTTGATTCACTCTTTCAAATAATTGTTCCCAGTTTTCAAAAGGTTCTTTGCATAATGGACAAATTGTCTGTTCTCTATGATTTAACAAAAACTCTGTTCCAAGTTTACATATTTTCTTAGTTTTTTCAGCAATCTCACTTTCCTCATTTTGAATTTCTTCTCTTACTTCTAGCTCTTTCCTTAATCTATTCCAGCAATCTTCATAGTTCTTCAACTGCCTCTGTTCCTCATTAGACAAAAAAGGTTCTACTTCCGCCCATTTTATTATAGGTAATTCCGATATATTTTTAGGGATTTTAATGTTATCTATTCGTTCATATTCTTTTCTTCCTAATTTTATTAATTTATCAAATTTATTTATAGATTCATTTATCTTTCGAATATTCTGTTCATTGAATAATATATTCTTTTCTCCTTCAGAAATAATCTCAATTTTTTTTTCAATTAAAATCAACATTTCTTTTGAATCCGTAATTTTTTGAATTTTGGTAATTTTGTTTATTAGATTACTAAGAGTCTTTCCAAATTCTATATCTTCCGCTTCAAAATATTCTTCTGTTTTCTTTATCTCTTCTATTTCTCTGTTTAACTCTAAATATCTATTTTTTTCTGTTTTTATCTTTTTTACGTCAAATTCATAAATTGTATCTAACGAAGCTTTTTCTTTCTTTAATTCATTAAGTCTTTCTTCTATTTCTTTTATGTTTTTTTCAATATTTACATATTTAGTATGATTTTCTCTCTTGCTTATATATCTTCTCTTTTTACCTTCTACATTTTTTAATGCGATTTTCAAACTTTCAGCATCTTTAATTTCTCCATTTCTAATTTTTTCTCCTTGTTCCAGCTTTAAATCATATGAAATTAATACCTCATCTTTGATATGTCGTATTCTTTTTGCTATTTTATTAATGAACTTATCGTATACTTCTATACCACTATTCTTTTCATCAAATAGCAAACTATTTTCCGATTTTGCCAACTTATTATATTTTTCACATAGTTTGCCCAGTTGTATAATCGCCACCTTTGACTTTTCTATTTTGTTTAACTCTGTTTTCAGTTCTTTTATTTTTTCCTCCACTTTTTCCAAAGATATTTCTTTATCCCTTAATTCTTTATATGATTCTATAAAACTTTTATGCTCTTCATACAACTCTGGTGCACTTTTCATCCATTCTTCATATTTCTCTGTTGGAGTATGTGCCGAAATAAATGTATCAATTTTGTCGTGTGGAAGTATTATTTGATTCCATTTTGTATTATCCTTAGTTGAACCAATAATGTCTAATCCATTATTTTTCCCTAATTGATTTAATTTACAGTCGTTTTTTCCATTTTGAATTGCTGGTACATTACGTTTAATAATTTCTCCATTTTCTAATTCAATTTGAGAATACGCAAGCCTGTCTGCACAATTTTTATTATGATATATAGCCCCTTTTAAAGGTTGATCTTTATTACTTTTTAGCAAACCTGCAATCCGATCAACTTCTCCTTTAAACACATATTCTAATCCATCAAACAGGCTGGTTTTTCCATAACCATTTTTAGCATATATCAATATAAAAGCTGCTGATTTTCCATTTTTTCCAACTAAATCTACTTTTAAATTTCCCTCATACCTCCGAAAATTTTGAAGTTCAATTCGATTTATTTTAAACACATTACCTACAGTTTTCTCTATTTTAAGAGAAAATATTCTCGCTTCAATTCTTTCCAAATATTCCCTCTCACCCCTTAACTTTTCTTCAAAAACATATTTTTTGGCGCAAAAAGCATTTCCTTGTATTTTGCTTTTATCTTCACTCTCAATAGACTCATTTACAAATAAGCAAATATAAAAATTACTTTTTTCAATTATTTTTTTTATGTTTTTTTGTACATGAAATGCTATGGAATAATTAATTTTTTCCCAGTTACTTATCAATTGCTCCTTGTCTTTAAATATACAAATAAATACATTAGCATCATATTCTTCGATTGCTGCCGGACCATATCCCATTTTTCTTTTATAATAATAAAAATTCTCACATAATTCTTTAAATCTCTCATTATCTATATCTTGCTTTTTCCATTTATCCATTTACTTTACCTCCCATAATTCCACCAAAAAAGCATTCCATTTTATTTTCATTTCTTCAACTGTATCCTTCTTTAATACATCCATCAATCTACCACTTCCAAATGCTGCAATGTTACAATTTCCCATCACACCTTTTATAATATCAAATTCGTTATTCTTCTTATTTTCATCTAAAATATTTTCTGTCAACTCACTTAACTCTTCTATGCAAGTATAATCATCTGCTATATTTGACATAATACCACGACAATCTGCTCTTGGAATCATAGTCATATAATTATCATGCTCTTTGTAACTATTAACTAAAATAATCATATTGTTACTATATTCTCCATTCTTTGCAAATTGCTTGTCTTCAATCATCTTTCCCAAAATATATTCTGCTTCGTATTCTGTGCATAAAAACTTCAAAATTACATCTCCACCACCACAATCTGACGGTAATTGTATTATAGGTTCAATTAACTTTTCATATGCTATTTCTTGAATTTCATGCATCACAACAAGTTCTTTCAGTTTACCCTTCCAGAAATCATCACATAACTTTCTTTCACTCTCACATAAAAATGTACTTTTAGTCTGTACCTCAAAATCTTTTGGACTAATCTTTTGATTTTTTATTAATTCCGATATTGCTGTGTTCCAAATACGTCTACTCCCTTTTTTATATTTTGGAAATTCATCAACCACAAGTTTTCCATATGTTTTAAATGATGCCGTATATTCTATTTCAATATTATTTTCCTTCATTAATTCTGTTATTTTTTCAGCATCTGTAGCCCACATCGTATAACCTGCCGTTTTATCACCTCGTGAACATGACACCAATCCTCTATAACAAATTCCATATTCTTCATTCGAAAACAATCCCGTTCCTGAATAACCTTCCATTACAGAATCTCTATCGATATCACTCACTGTATTCGCATCATATTTGACCGCCAGTCTTCCAAAATGCTTAAATTCTATAGTACCACTAAAACACCCCATTCCAAAGAATATATCTTCCTGCCCTCTATCCTTTTCTTCATCAAGTGACATTGGGAATCCATATCCATTAATTTTAATACCACTATTTCCCGAATCAAATCTAAAAATTTTCATATCATCCATCCAACTCTTCCATGGAATGTCTATTAAAGCTAAATCATTTAAATAATTGTTTTTTCCTTTACTTGTTTCTTTATATTTCGAATGAACGTATATACATTTAGAGTCATCTATAATAATATTTTGATTTTTATCTTCATTATCTCTAAAAGTTAGACAAATCTCTATTTCCTTTTTTTGTATTTTTCCTATCAATGAATATACAATATGAGCCGCTGTTAGAACACATGCTCTTTTTCTTTTTGATATAAAGAATAATGTTCCTGAACCATATAATTCTTTATCTTCTCTTTTTCCTATTCGTACCGTATATCGTTGTATTTGTTCAAGAAATTCACTATTTTCCATATAATATCAGTCCATCCTTCACACTTATTCCTTCTTCTCCAAGCAAATTTAACTTTAAGATACCTGTATCTATATACAACTGCCAATCCTTCTGGGTAAAATATTTATTGTGATATTGACTTTCCCACCAATCATAATTACAATAAAGTATTGTTTCTGTTTTATTTTCCTCTTGACAATTTCTAAGTAATTTTGCAATTATAACTTTAGAAGGTACCTTTTTCTCATGTCCATTTGTACTTAATAAATAATTAACTGTAGATAGCTTTTTAAGCAATTTTAAATTTGTATTTGATATACTTCCATGATGTGAAAGCTTAATAAAATCAAGAGAATAAACATCTTTTATATTAAATTTTTTAAGTCCTTCAATACATACCGATGGCTTTGAATCTCCCAGAAACGCTCCTTTTATATCTTGATATTCAAACAAAAACGCTATTGAAGAGGCATTATTTACAGAACCATCTGTTTTCGTTCGAACCCTCATTAAATCGTCTAAATTCTTTTTAACTTGCTCCAAATTAGGTGAATAGGCAACCGGCGTATGTTCTTTTTCATATGTTTCCCATTTATCTAATAATTTTTTCAATTGCTCTTCACCAGGACTTATAACCTTAAGTAACGCTCCATTCGCTAAACTGATAATATCACCAGCTATTGTTCTTTCAATAATACGATCAACTATTCCTTTCTCCTTTAATTTTGTCCAAAATTCTATTCCTTCCTTAACTCCATATCCTCCCGAGTTTTTTGATACTAAAATTTCTTTATATATTTTTTCAGATGTATTAAAAACAATCTTCTTTACTGTCCCTTGAAGAACTTTTGCATCAACTTTGGCAAGCCCTTCACATGCACCAGCAATATGATCACAGTCTATATGCGTAAGAATGATTGCTTCTATCGTTTCTCCCTTTACCGAAATAAATCTTATAACATCAGCATATCTTTCTCCACAATCTTTAACACCACCATCAATTAATATATGATACTCTTTTTCAATATCTCCATAACTCAACCAAATAAAATCTCCCTCATATGCTTTCATCATATGTATTTTTACCATAACTTTCACCTCTCCTCTAATCATATCTGTTTATATAAAAAACTCAATATTTACATTGATTTTTTATTTTTTAATCACCTGTAATTATTATAACAATTTATTACATTCAATACTTTTTAAGCGTTCCTGAATCGACCATTTTATTTTTCCATATATTTTTATTTTTTAACACCACTTTACCAACAATACACATACTAACAAATCAACCGTTTCATAGCATTTGATTTTATATGAGTTTTGATATTTTTCACAAAAGTGACAACAAATATTTTGATATGGATACTCTGATTTATCTCAAAATAAAAATCTTATGCATTTTTGTACAGAATTCAGAAAATATTCATCCTGATAAAATAGAAACTTCACAACACAATAACTGATATCCATAAGACTAACACATCATTTCAATGTCTTTACAACCAAATAATATATATCTACACAAAAATCAAAAAGTTTTCTGCCCATAATAACCGATTTCAATATTCCAGCGTAATAAGTATAAAAAAGGTTAACATTTTTCCTATCGGTTCTAGTCTAATTAAATTTAAGTTTTCTATGAAAGCGCATATAACATTCATAAATTACATAAGTCATTCTTTTATTACCAATAAGCCAAGATTTGGATATTCAAGATTTTTTTATAACTTATTCTTAATTATATTACTACCCCACAACAATGGTCTATCTCTGCTTGTGTCAAGTAAAGGACAAAAAATTCATTTATTATTTTTTGAAATAAT